>Ga0209223_10004866_pt1 | contig 12058 bp, 8 predicted proteins | sample COG_06_FD_184750 | JGI IMG/M metagenome (GOLD analysis project Ga0209223, IMG submission 184750) | Pelagic Microbial community sample from North Sea - COGITO 998_met_06 (SPAdes) (version 2) | ecosystem: Environmental > Aquatic > Marine > Neritic zone/Coastal water | place: Helgoland, sampling...
ATACAAAATGACCATATTGAAGCTTCATTAGTTGACAATACTTTTGTTGAACAGCAATCAAATAGTGTTGTTTCAGTTCATACTTTTTCATTTGGTGGTAATATTACAAGAAACAACTTAAACTTCTATCAAAGGGGTGAGCATATAGATTCTATTTTAAAAGGAATTACCATAATTGAGGGAAAACAACATGTAGACCACCACACTCTCGTTCATCATATAGAACCAAACTGTGAAAGTCATCAAGATTATAAAGGCATTTTTGACGAACGCTCTACGGGTGTTTTTAATGGAAAAGTTATTGTTGAAAAAGAAGCACAAAAAACAAATGCATACCAAAAAAATAACAATATTCTGGTAAGCGATAAATCTACAATTAACGCTAAGCCTCAACTAGAAATTTTTGCAGATGACGTAAAATGCTCTCACGGATGTACTATTGGTCAGTTAGACGAGGAGGCCTTATTTTATATGCAACAACGTGGAATTGGAATAAAAGAAGCAAGAGCTTTGTTAATGTATGCTTTTGCCAATACCGTACTTGAAAGCGTTAAAATACCTGAAGTTAAAGACAGAATAACAAAATTAATTGCCAATAAGTTAAACGTTAATATTGGGTTTAATATTTAATTAAAAAACATAAAACAGGCCATTGAGCCTGTTTTATGTTTTTTGTATTATTTATCTAAATAATCTATTGCTAGAGCTGATAACGTTTTAACGCCTAATACAAAACCACTTTCATCCAAAATAAAATCTGGTGTATGGTGTCCAGCGGCATCCTCTGGTTTTACATCTAATGCTTTTCCACCAAGAAAGAAATATAACCCAGGAACTTTTTGTTGAAAAAAAGAAAAGTCTTCAGCGCCGGTAATTGCATCTATTTCAATTACATTTTCTTTAGAAGCTATTCTTTGCAGTGTAGGCAACATCTGGCCAGTTAAACCAATATGATTAAATGTTATTGGGTATCCTTTTTCAATATCTATAGTGGCTTCCGCTCTAAAAGCTTTTGCAATATCTGGAACCATTTCTTTCATTCTTTTATTAATAAAATCTTGCATCCCATAGTCTAAAGTTCTAATAGTACCTACTATAGTGGCTTTTTCAGGGATAATATTACTTCGTATTCCTGCATTAATCATTCCAACAGTAATAACAGCACCTTCTTTAGTTAACTCAGATTCTCTACTTATAATTGTTTGTAGTCCATTAATTATTTGAGTTGAAGCCATTATAGGATCAACACTTGCCCAAGGTCTAGAGCCATGAGCTTGCTTTCCCTTGACGTCAATCTGATACGATTGAGATGCAGCCATAATACCCCCAGGTTTGTAGGTTATTTTTCCTGCATCTAAACCAGCTGCAATATGCAATCCAAAGATCGCGTCTACGTCAGGGTTTTTCAATACACCCTCTTTAACCATCAATTCTGCCCCACCTTCTTCTCCTTTTGGCGCTCCCTCCTCAGCAGGTTGAAATATAAATTTAACTGTCCCCTGAAGATCATTTTTCATTTGAGATAATACTTCTGCAACACCCATTAATATGGCTACATGAGAATCATGACCACAGGCATGCATTACACCCGTTTCTTTTCCATTATATGTAGATCTTACATTAGATTTAAAAGGCAAATCATTTCTTTCTGTAACAGGAAGTGCATCAATGTCTGCTCGTAATGCAACAACTTTTCCTGGCTTTTTACCTTTTAAAATTCCAACAACTCCTGTTTTAGCAACTCCAGTTTGGACAGAAATTCCCAAGTTTCTTAAGTGAGTTTCTATGTATTTGGCTGTCTCAAATTCTCTGTTAGACAACTCAGGATTCTGGTGAACATGCCTTCTCCATTCGATAACTTTTTGTTCTATTTTATCTGAAAGTTTACTAATTTTTTCATCATTCTTTTGTCCAAAAGCCGATCCTATTGTTAATAGAGAAAAGCAAAAAATAATTGCGTATTTCATTGTGTAATGTATTTATTGAATTGATTGTATTATTTCCTTTAAAAATTTATTTTCATTATAGTTTTTTAATCCCAAACGAACAACTACCATCTCCTGATCTGGAAGGATATATACTCGTTGCCCTTGATATCCATCTGCATAAAACATATTAGAAGGAACGTCTTTCATTTTATTTCCGACATTTAACCAAAAATGAGCCCCATAGCTATTATTTGAGGTGGGGGTTGGTTGTGTAATATAATCTATCCATTCAGGGGAAAAAATTTGGGTCCCATTCCAGTTCCCTTTGTGTAAATATAACAATCCAAATTTTGCCCAATCTCTAGGAGTTGCCCAAGCATATGAAGAAGCTACATAATGACCTTTTACATCAGTCTCAATAATCATAGAATTCATGCCTATTTTATCGATTAATTCACGATACCAGTAGTCTAGATATTCTTGCTGGCTCCCTAGCTTTTGTCTTAAAATTCCTGACAACAAATTTGAAGTACCAGAAGAATAATTCCATGAAGAATTAGGGGAGTCTATTAACTGTTGTTTTTGTTGCATCTTAGTCATGTCATCCTCTAGAAACAACATTTTTGTAACGTCTGATATCTTATCATAGTTTTCATCCCAAGCTAATCCACTATTCATTTGCAACAAATTATGTAGAGTTATTTCTTTTCGATCATCATTTTCCCATTCTAATATAGGTGCTCTATCCTGAACTGATAACTTTCCTTGGTACTGCATGATTCCGAAAACAGTGCTTAAAATACTTTTTGTCATAGACCACCCAAGTATTCTAGAATCTTTAGTAAAACCCTTAGCGTACCTCTCTGCAATTAGTTGGTTTTTATACAACACTAGAACAGCTCTGGTTTGATGTAAATTTTCAAAAATTGAAGAAACTGCTGAGTCTAATTTTTTATAATTTATAGTATTAAATAGAGTGTCTTTTTGAGGTTTGTTTCCAAATGGGTAGGCTAATGACGTGTTTCTAATGAAGCGTTTTGGAATTAATTCTTTTTTACTAGCATCATACCCTTTTGTAATCAATACGCTCCCTAAACCATTTCTATAAACTGCTTTTCTTGTTAATAAGCCTAATGTAGACGCTGATGCAGAATTATTTTCAAGACTTACTGCGGTGCTTGCCAAGTTTATCGGTGAAAAATTATTGTCTGTCGCATCTGTAAAAGCTGCTGTTCTGTTTGCTACAAAAATTGAAGAACTAGTGTTTTTTGCTGCATATCCTGAAATAATATTAAGTTTAGGATAATTTATTATTATTACAAGTAGTAGTGTTGCTGATAAAAGTAGTAGAATTCTTTTAGTAATTTTCATATAACAAGGGTTCGGTAATTACAAAAATAAGAATAAAATAACAGGTTTATTAAAAGATTTATCTTTGATGCCCTACCTTTGTATCTCAAAATCAATAGAATGTTTCCAGTAGAAAAAATTCGGGCAGATTTTCCAATATTACAAAGGGTGGTCAATGGAAAACCTTTGATTTATTTTGACAATGCCGCAACTTCACAAACTCCAAAGATTGTGATTGACGCAATTGTTGATTACTACACGAATTACAATGCGAACATTCATAGAGGTGTTCATACGTTAAGTCAAGAAGCAACAGACAAGTATGAACAAGCTAGAGAAACACTAAAAACTCATTTTAATGCAAAATATGCTTACGAAATGATTTTTACTTCAGGAACTACGCATGGAATTAATATGATTGCTTCAGGCTTCTCTAATCTACTTAAAAAAGGAGATGAGGTTATTGTTTCTGCTTTAGAACACCACTCTAACATTGTTCCTTGGCAAATGTTATGCGAAAAAACAGGGGCTCAATTAAATGTTATTCCCATGAATGAGGATGGAGCACTGATGATGAGTTCATATGATGAGTTGCTTTCAGATAACACAAAATTAGTTTTTTGCAATCATATTTCAAATGCACTAGGCACCATAAACCCTATTGAAGAAATTATTGAAAAAGCACATCAAGTTGGGGCGGCTGTTTTAATTGACGGGGCCCAATCTACACCCCATATGAAAGTAGACTTTCAAAAACTAAATGTAGACTTTTATGTAACCTCTGCTCATAAAATTTGCGGACCTACTGGTGTAGGACTTTTATATGGTAAAAAGGAATGGCTAGAAAAGCTCCCACCCTACCAAGGTGGTGGTGAAATGATTGAAACAGTTACTTTTAAAAAAACTACTTATGCGGGGTTGCCTCATAAATTTGAGGCAGGAACCCCAAATATTTGTGGGGGTATTGCTTTTGGTGTGGCCATCGATTATATGAATTCAATCGGCTTTGACGCCATTAATAAGCATGAACAAAAGCTCCTTGAATACGGAACTCAAGAGTTATTAAAAATTAATGAGCTCAAAATTTATGGCACATCAAAGAAAACTTCTGTTATTTCTTTTAATGTAGGTACTATTCATCCATATGATATTGGATCTATTCTTGATAAATTAGGAATAGCCGTTAGAACTGGACATCATTGTGCTCAGCCAATCATGGATTTTTATAAAATACCAGGTACCATAAGAGCTTCTTTTGCATTTTATAATACGAAAGAAGAAATCGATGTTTTTGTCAAAGGCCTAAAAAGAGCAATCTTAATGTTAAGCTAAACAGGCCTTTTCAATAAAATTACTCTTTTTATTATCTTTATAAAAATAGTCCTATGAAAAAAATAACTCTTCTAATTTTTGCAAACTGTTTCTTGTTCTTTAGTTGTTCTTCTTCAAAGCATATAGATCGTTTTCAGAAAATACAATACAAATCGATAACTCGAGGATATTCAACACAAATTCTACTACAAGGAGATACGCTAAAATATTTTCAAAATAATAATGAAACTCTTTCTTTAATTATTTCTAAAGATGTTAAAAACTCTTTAAATAAGTTACTTAAAAAGGTTCATCCTGAAACAATAGGTCTTATTAAAGCTCCTACAAATAAATTTCAATATGATGGTGCTATGTATACAACCTTAGAAGTAATTTGGAATGGAAAAAATTATAAAAGTAACGGATTTGATGATGATAACCCACCTAAAAAACTGAGCCCTTTTATAAACTTCTTGCTACGTTTAGTTAAATAAAAAAGGCAACCAATAGGTTGCCTTTTTTATTTAAAATATCTTTTTAAATTATATTAATAATCAAAAGTTAATTTAAGAACAGTTCTACGTCCAATTACTGGCATACTTGGGAATGCTCTATATTTCTGATCTAATACATTTGTTGCTGATAAATCTAGTTTTAAATTGTCAGAAACGTTGTATCCTATATTAACATCAAATAAATTTTTCTCTTGTACCTCTCCAGAGAAAAACCCTTGGTTAGAATAAAAAGAATCGTCATGTTGATAAGCAACCGAACCTCTTACTTTGTCTTTTGAATATTGAACACCTGCTCTGTATTTGAATTTTGGAGCATTTAAGTAAGAAGAGAATGGTAATCCGTCATCGTTAGATTCTCCAGGAATCCATTCATTCTGACTTAACCACGAAGTATTAAACCATAACGTAACATCATCATTTAAGAAATATTCCATAGATAAATCTGCACCTACGTGACTTCTTGTTGCACCATCGAAACGACGATATCCTGCAGGAATATGCATTAAGCCATCACCTTGAGGCACTGCTGTTGTTTCTACAGTACCAAATATTGGAAATAAAGGTGATACTGCTCCTTCAAAAGCGGCTCCTCCTTGAGCAAATGCTCCTCCAACTGAGGCTGCTGCGCTTGCAATTGTTCCTCCAATTACTGCACCAATAGGCGCAATTGCTGGAGATCCTGGGAAAAGAGCGTCTGCTGGAGCTCCTGTGTCCCAAATAGATTGTGGAATTCCTGCCGCAGTATATTGAGCTTGTACAGCTCCTGTTACAGCCCCTATTACTCCTGGGTCAGCAGCAAAATCTGCTCCTACTTGAGACCCTAAGTCATTTGCTATATTAGCTCCTACCAAATTAAATGTTGGACCTATAGCTGTAAATTGAGTAAATCCTTTTCTTTCATAGGTGTATACATCTAAGGCTACAGATAATTTATTTGCAATTAATCCTTTATATCCTACTTCAAAAGAGTTTAAAGTTTCTACTGCAGATCGTCCTGTTCCTGTTAATTCATCCATTGGCTCTCCATTGAATAAATTATATCCTACTAATTGCCCTGTTCCTCCTGAAGGTACATACCCGTTAAAGAAATTTTGAACCACTGGTAATAAAGGGTTTCCTGCTAAACCTCCATATAGAGCAGTTAATGTTGGTTGAGCTACAGCCCCGTAAGCATACGCTAAAGGAAATGAAGTTGCTCCGTAAGGAAGATCAGGTAATCCAGGTACTGCTAAATCTATTGTTGGATTGTCTGGAAATACTTGTGGTGCATATTGCCCAGATAACCAAACATCTGCAATTCCAGGTGCTAAAACAGACACTGGAAAATCTATATTTTGCTGTAATGCTGAAGGCCCTGTGTTTGCTTTATTAAATGACGCTCTGAACGTATGATTGTCGTTAGCTTTGTAAACTATTGCAACTCTAGGTGCAAAAGCTCCTTCATCGATAAAATTGAACTTGTCATATCTTCCTGCATAAGTAATATCTAACTTATCACTAATTTTAGAAGTTCCCTGAAGGTAAGCTCCTGTAATAATGTAATCATCTCTATCTTCATTGATACCATAAAGAGTATTTGCTGTCATAGATTTTGAATTTCTATAATCAGTACCTATTGTAAAATTAGTGTTTAAAAATTTTGGAACGTCAAAGTTGTATTGAAGTTGAGCCTCTAAAGAATTTCTTTCAGCAACTTGTCTTAAACCTGTTTGGTATAAAAATGTAGGGTTTTCATCGTTTCCACCATCATTATAATTGTAATATACTTGAGCAAATAATCCTCCTGATTGGACTCTACCTTGAACCCAGTAATCATTTCCTTGTTGATATCCAGCTCCTTGTGAGTTAAAAAATACTCCTCCTCCATTTGCGAATCCTGCCGAAAGAAAAGCAGTAGTTTCATCTGTAGGTCTAAACTCTAAATGTATATTAGCTGAATAATTTTTATATTCTGTTGCTAAAGGATTACCATCTCCGTTATCATCTAAATCTGTAAGGGATAATAACTGTTCTCCAGGTTGAGTAGGATCTACTCTACCATTTACAATAGCTGGTTGAGAAACAGTTGTTTGTAAACTAGAAATAAAATCAGCATCTTCCACAGGGTCCAACTCAAAGTCTTTCCCTTTCATATATCTTACATTAACTTTAAATCCAAATTTATCATTGTCATTTTTAAAAGCATGTCGAACAGTCATCCCTGTTGTGCTTAATGTACCTCCAAGCATTTCTACCGTAGTTCCTGGATAATCAATTGGGCTTTTAGACATGAAATGTACAACCCCTGAAGTAACTCCAGGACCATATAAGGCTGAAGCCGCACCTCTAACAACTTCTACTCTTTGAATATCTATATTAGACATTCCTGTTTGATTACTGTAAAAAGTTCCTGCAGAAGGTGTTACCAAATAACGGTAGTCTAATATTGGAAATGTAGAAGTTCCAAATACGCCAGAACCGGCACGCATTTCAATATTAATTGTATTTGCAGATTGTTGTTGCATCTGAACACCAGCAATATTTGCTAAATTCATCACTGGATCAACCGCTGCTGCTGAGTTTAATATGTCTTTAGGTGTAATGATACTTACAGAAGCTGGTGCTTCTTGTACTTTTTGTCTTCTTCTCGAAGCTGAAAAAACAATTTCTTCAAGAGAAGTTGCGTCTTCTTCAAGACTTACCATTACTTCTTGATTATTTTTAGTTATTTCTACACTTACTGCTTTAAAGCCAAGCATTGAAATTTCAATAGTGAAAGGGGGAGCAGCATTTACTTTAAGTAAAAACTTACCATCAAAGTCTGTTGTTGTTCCAATTGCTTTACCAGAAACCTTAACATTGGCTCCTAAAAGCGTTTCACCTGTTTGTGCGTCCTTTACCAACCCTGTAACGGTGGTTTGTGCTAGCATTGTTGCGCTAGCAAGCATAACAAATGCAAAGAATATTGTCTTTTTTATCATGATATAAATTGTTTATTAACTAAGACGAATGTACGATATTTTTTGATTTTTGTAATATTTTTGTAATATTTTTGAGTTATTCATGAGTGATAATGTAACTTTTTATCAAAATCTTATTTTAAATTGAATTGATTTTTTATAACAATCTATTGTAACTTTGCCTTTTAATTATTCTTCTTTTGAAAATTATTCATTCTATTTCTAATTTTAGTTGTTCTAGTAAGACTATCGTCACTATTGGCACATTTGATGGCATACATGTTGGTCATCAAAAAATATTGAAAGATTTAATTGATACCGCCAAAAGAGAGGATAAAAAATCTGTTCTTCTTACTTTTTTCCCTCATCCAAGAATGGTTTTACAAAAAGACAAAGGCATTCTCTTGTTAAATACAATCAATGAGAAATCTTTTTTATTGAAAAAAATGGGGCTAGATTTTTTGATTATTCATCCATTTAGTAAGGAGTTTTCTAGATTAACGGCTCTTGATTTTGTGAGAGATGTATTGGTTAATAAATTAAATACCTCAAGACTAATTATTGGTTATGACCACCATTTCGGTAAAAATAGAGAAGGTAATATTCACCAGTTAAAAGAGTATAGTTTATTGTATGATTTTGATGTTGAAGAAATTCCTGCCCAAGACATTGACGATGTTTCTGTAAGTTCTACCAAGATTAGAACAGCATTACAAAACGGTGAATTAAAAACCGCAAACAAGTACCTTGGATACCGTTATTTATTGAATGGTATTGTAGTTGACGGTGAAAAACTTGGTACTAAAATTGGCTTCCCAACAGCAAATATTAATATAGAAGAATCTTACAAACTAATACCAAAAACAGGGGTTTATATAATTACAGCAATTATTGACGGTTCTATATATAATGGAATGATGAATATTGGGTTTAACCCTACTGTAAGTGGAAAAAAGCAAACAATTGAGGCTCATTTATTTGATTTTTATGAAAACTTATATGGGGAAAAAATAACTATTGAATTACTATATTTTCTAAGAGATGAGAAAAAATTTCTTTCTGTTGATGAATTAATCAATCAATTAAAAATAGACAAAGAAAATGCTATTTCCTTTCTAGCAAACAATCCATCGTAACTCATTGTAATATTGATTCACTTACTATATCTTTGAACCCTTATAATAATTTAGATCATGTTACAGGTTCAGTTTATCAAAGACAATCAAAAAAAAGTTTTAGAAGGTTTGGCAAAAAGAAATTTTGCTAACGCCAACACTATTATTGATGCTGTTCTAAAAGCAGATGAAAACAGAAGAAAAACTCAAGTATTGCTAGACAATACGCTGGCAGAACTAAATACACTTTCAAAAGAGATTGGTCTATTGTTTAAATCTGGTCAAACACAAAAAGCTACCATTGTTAGAGAAAAAACAAGTCTTCTTAAAGAGCAATCAAAAGCTTTAACTGATGAATTAAATACGCTTTCAAAAGAGCTAAAAGATTTATTGTACCAAATACCAAACCTACCTCATGCTAGTGTTGCATCTGGAAAATCTGAGAAAGATAATGAGGAAATTTTTAAAGAAGGTGCTATACCAGACCTTTACAAAGGTTCACTACCTCATTGGGAGCTAGTCAAGAAGTATGATATTGTAGATTTTGAATTAGGAACTAAAATCACAGGTGCTGGTTTTCCAGTTTACAAAGGAAAAGGAGCTAAGCTTCAAAGAGCGTTAATTAACTATTTTCTAGATAAAAACACTGAAGCAGGCTATAAAGAGTTTCAGGTGCCACATCTAATAAATGAATCTTCAGGAATAGGAACTGGTCAGTTGCCCGATAAAGAAGGTCAAATGTATCATGTTGGAATTGATGATTTGTACTTAATTCCTACGGGAGAAGTACCTATTACTAATATGTTCCGTGGTAATATTGTTAATGAGAGTGATTTACCAATATTATCTACTGGATATACCCCTTGCTTTAGACGTGAAGCCGGAAGTTACGGTTCTCATGTTAGAGGGTTAAATAGATTACATCAATTTGACAAGGTAGAGATTGTTAGGATAGAACATCCTGATAATTCTTACAAGGCCCTAGACGGAATGGTAGAGCATATTAAAGGAATACTCAGAGAGTTAAAATTACCTTATCGCATATTGCGTTTATGTGGGGGTGATACTGGTTTTACAGCTGCTTTAACTTTTGATTTTGAGGTCTTTTCTACAGCGCAAGACAGGTGGTTAGAAATTAGCTCTGCTTCAAATTTTGAAACTTTTCAAGCAAACAGATTAAAACTTCGTTTTAAAAACAAAGAAGGAAAGAATCAATTAGCTCACACTTTAAATGGAAGTTCACTTGCTTTGCCAAGGGTATTGGCAGGAATTCTTGAGAATTATCAAACAGAAGAGGGTATCCAAGTGCCTGAGGTTTTAATCCCTTACACTGGCTTCTCTGTTATTAATTAGCAATTACAGCTATCATTAATCTCTTGTATTTATTCATTTCTAAAAGGGCTTTAAAATAATTACTTATTTGACCAGACCTCATGAACTCTATTGAGTTTGTTTTTGCTATTTCGTATTTTTTATTTAAATCTTTCATTGTTGTTTTTAATTTAGCGGGATTAATATTATTATATTTAAGTTATTTCAACAAGTATGCCAAAATTTTGGAATGGCCCTCGGAAATAGCAAAGTTTTAATGAAGTTTAACATTTGAGTTGATTATCTTTGAAAGAGATGAAGAACATTCTACTCATAATAGCGCTATTTTCTGTTAGTTTTGTTTTGTGTCAAAACAACCTTAGTTTGGCAGAGAGTTATTTTCGTGAAGGAGAGTATGAGAAAGCAACTCAGCTATATGAATCACTAGAAAAAAACAATCCTTATAATACCAGGTACCTAAAACGTTTAATTACTTGTTACCAAGAGACAAATAATTATGAAAAAGCATCAGAGCTTCTTCAAAAAAAGCTACTCAACAACCCCTCTCAGCACTACTTAAGAATAGAAGTAGGATATAACTTTGATCAGCAGAAAAAGCCAACATTAGCAAAAAAAGAATATGATTTTGCTATTAAGGCAATTGAATCAAACCCAAATTTAGGAGGTATTATGGGAAGAATGTTCCAGCAAAATAATCTCTTAGATTATGCCTTAAAAGCATACTCAAAAGCATTGGACTTCAATAAAGATGCTAGTTTTGAATACCAAATAGCTCAAATTTATGGTGAAAAAGGAGCATATCAAAAAATGTTCGATTCTTGCATGGAACTATTAAATAAAGATGAAAATTATCTCGGTGGCATTCAACGTTATATAAGTAGATATATTAGTGATGATGCAAATGATACAATCAATATTTCTTTAAAAAAATCGATTTTAAAAAAATCAATTAGCAATCCAAAAAATATTTGGAATGAATTATTAAGCTGGCTTTTTACAAAACAAAAACAATATGGCAGAGCTTTCATTCAAGAAAAAGGACTTTTTAATAGAGGTCTGGAAAATGTTGAAACAATTTTTAGGTTAGGTAAAATAGCCTTTAATAACCAAGACTATGAAGTTGCAAGAAATTGTTATTTATTCTTGCTTGATCACACAAATTTTATTGAAGAAAAACTAACTGCTGAATTATATCTTTTAAAAATTTCAGTAAAAAATGCAGACAAAAACAACCTTGTTTTGTTTGAAGAAAAACTAAAAGAGTATGGGGTTAATAGAAACACATTGGAAATTCAATTAGAATTTGCAGACTATTTAACTTTTAAAAATAATACTCCTCAAAAAGCTATAAGAGTGTTGGAAAAAGCACTAAGTTTTTCTTCCTCTAAGTTTAAAAAAGCAAGAATAAAATTAAAATTAGGAGAGGTACTTGTTTTTGTAGGAAAATTTAATGAAGCTCTGATTTATTTTTCTCAAGTACAAACCAAACTTAAAAACCACCCTTTATCTCAAGAGGCTCGTTTTAAAGTGGCACAAACCTCCTATTTTAAAGGAGATTTTAAATGGGC
>Ga0209223_10004867_pt1 | contig 12049 bp, 10 predicted proteins | sample COG_06_FD_184750 | JGI IMG/M metagenome (GOLD analysis project Ga0209223, IMG submission 184750) | Pelagic Microbial community sample from North Sea - COGITO 998_met_06 (SPAdes) (version 2) | ecosystem: Environmental > Aquatic > Marine > Neritic zone/Coastal water | place: Helgoland, sampling...
TGCCTCTATTATCAGCGTGGTTAACCGCTTGAAACATTGAGCCGAAAATATCAGGATTAATATCTGCCCAACTTAAACTCCCACTTTCAATTATGGCCTTTCTTGAACTATATGAAAAATTAGGAGCACTGTGTTTTTCTGCAAATAAACCTCCATTCACATACGGGAAAGCGTTGAGGTATTCGGGTAATCCTATTCTTTGGTTTTCGGGGGTGTTTAGCACCTCAAAAAGTTTGTCTAAGTATTCTTTTAAATCACTACCATCTTGCTGCGTGTGGGAAGCTATTGCATTTGAAAACTGATTATCCTCAAATATATCTGCATCCTCTGCAAAGAAGCAAAACAATAACCTTGAAAGAAAGATATTCAGACTCTTTTTAAATTCTGGTGAATCATCTTCATTATCCGAATTAATTTCGTCAAACAGCTTAGCCATTTTAACCGCTGCTTTAATATCCGCAGGGTTTTCGTTTTGAAGCTGTGCCTTTTCCATTCCCGCCCAAGGCAAAAAGAAATCATAGTTCTTAGGTAGGTCTTTTATATGAATATCAAGCGTGACATTCATTTTGGTATCCTTTGCGAGTAGAGTTTTATAATCTGTAACTATTAAGAACCTCTGATTATGTTTGATATCTTTAGCAATGTTTGTAATGCTAAGGTGAAGGTCCTCATTATAAACCTCCTTGAAGAATAACTTCTTTTTTAAAGAGACCTCTCCATCAACTTTTGAAAGATTTGCCAATCCTTTTTTAAGTCTTGTAACTGTATTCTTTGGTAAATTATAAGCTAATAGTAAATCGTAGATGAAAGTCTCCTCATTAAGGTTCTTTGTTAGTTTACTTAGATTTTTTTCTATTTGAGTGATGTTCATTTAAATACTATCGGGTGTTAATTTTTTAAATTAAAGTTTGTAACGAATTGGATTCGCAGCACCTTTTTTTTTGATATGTGTAATTGATTTATTTATATATTTTTGACGAAATTCTTGATCAGCTACTTTTCCATTAAACCCCCAACGTTTCGATTTTTTCTTTAACTCATCAAATCCAGGAACAATATGCTGATTAGATTCATTTATATTTTTTCTGTACCATTTATCAATTTCAAAAACTTCTATGATAACGCCTCTATATTCCGAAAGAGCATATTTTATATTTTTTATTCTAGTTTCGCTTACTACCCAGGCTTCTTTGGTTGCAAGGTATATGTCATCAAAATTATTTCCCCGTTCAAACTTTTTATTTATGTTTATTATAATAGCATTATCTGATAGTTTAAGTAATGGCTTTGCATTATTCAAACGGATAATTTCGTCTGTACTCATTAGACCCCTTTTACCTGAGTGATGTCCATCTACCTGATTTGTCAAAACGTGTTGAAATTTATTTGAGAAATCTATTAAAGAAGCTTCAACTTCGAAAGCTTCTTTTTCAGTTAAACCATGTCTAATTATAACGTGTTTTATTTTCAAACCTTTATCAATTAAAGCTTTAATTCTTTCAGATTTTAAAGAAGAATCTGAACTGAGCTTTACTCCTTTAGCATGCTGAAAAACTCGGTTTCCAAAACCTTTACCAATGTAGAAAGGAACATCTTCATATGGATCAATCAATCCATAAACATAAAAACCTAATTTTGAAATTGAAAGCTCATCAAACATTTACAATAATAATTTATTTGAATTTACTAAAATGCTGATTTATTATTTCAAAAAAATCATAAAAACTTCTAAGAAAAAACATTAAAAGCTGAATCTTTAATTGATTGCTTGTTTACTTTCTTATATTTATTTAACGTTTTAGGATCACGAATGCCGGTTATTGCCATTATTATATGATCTGGCATCATTTTTTTAGCTGCTATGGTTATAAACGTACGCCGCGCAGTATGTGAACCGATCATTTCCCAACGTTGCTTTTTTATTACCTCTTTTTGTGATCCTTTATATATAGTATTTTTTATAATTTCATTGAAACCCGCCATTTTACAAATAGTTTGAATATGTTGATTGAATTTTTGACTTGATGTTGTTTTAATCTCCCAATCGTATTTATCCAATAACTTGATCAGCTTGGGATGTAATGGAATAAATGAATTTGTTTCTGTTTTTTCAGCTCGTTTGATTATCATGTCTCCTTGAATGTCATCTTTTTCAAAAACGCTATAATCTGAATATCGTTGTCCACTATAACAACCGATCAGAAATAAATCCCGTGTTAATTCTAATTTACCATCGAGTTCAAGCCCTGTTAAAGTGTCTAAATCTGCTTCAGTTAACGCAATATCATCCGTTTCATAAGGTTGAACGTTTATGTTTTTAAAGTCTTTAGGAACTTCAAAACCTTTTTTGATACACCAATTTAAAAACGTTTTGAAATAGTTTAAATTCCTATGTAGTGTATTATCATTTAAATTATATTCACTTCTTAAAAACACAATTAATTGAACAAAAAAGTCATCATTCAAATCTTTTAATTCTGTTTTTTGTTTCCCTCGAAAATGAATTATTTTATTATAAATTCTTTGATAATGTTTTATTGATTTAATATCGTTTTTCCCTGAAACCTTAATTTCATTGATGTATTTATTCCAATGATGTTGAATTGTATTGTCTTCAATTTTAACAACTACGTTGAAATATTCATCCAATTTAGTTTTTAATAATTCCTTTGTAAGTGATTGCCCGTATAAATCCTTGATTTTTCCTATTGCTCTAACATACTCATTTAATAAAAGATTTAGATTTCTATTTCGTTTTCCATTTTCGCCACGTAAACTTTTGGGTCTACCTTTTTTGAAATCCCAATCCTTTGGATTTATGTTTCTTTTAGTGTTATATTTATAAGGCGATCTATTAAGTGGAACGTATATATGTATTCTAATTTGGGCATTATTACGTTTTGGATGAGATAAGAAAAACATTGTGTGGATTGCTATGTGGATTGTAAATCGTGTAAATATATGTTTATTTTAGTTATATTGTAATAGTGGTAGCGCAACAATTAACAATAAACAACAACGATTAACAATTAGTACGAATCCCTGTCTCTCCGCAATATAAATCCGCAATACGTTTATTTAAAACGAATAGCGGATTTTGTGTTTTGAATGTGTTAGACTGGGGGGCAAACTAGCTTACAGCTAACTTTCTTATAACTAAAACTTCAAGTGAATCTTTAAAAAAGTTCACACAAGATAATTAGATTTTTGTAAGGCGTACACCAAAAATAAATTTATCACCCCAGTAATACGGATCGTTTATGTTACTTAATTTAACAATTCCACCCGAACTTGGAGCGTGTATAAATTCATTATTACCAACATATACAGCGATATGCTGAACAAGTTTTTTAGAGTATGTTGTATTTGTAAAACATACAAGATCCCCTTTTTTAAGAGCATCTTTAGAATCTATTAATCTTCCAGATTGAGCATACATTTGAGCGTTAATTCTCTCCCCTTGATAGCCTGTGCTTTTGAGTCCTCTGAAGATAAGACCTGAGCAATCAATACCTGATCTAGAGTTTCCTCCAAAAAGATATGAAACTCCTTTATAGGAGTTAACCGTTTTTAAAAAGGTTTCTGCATTAGAAATGTAGATAGCGGGTCTATCCTCTTTTTTAAATTGAATCCACTTGCTATAAACCTTTAATTTGTGCATTCTTTGTTCAATCACTTCATCAGATGAATTAGACTTCGTAACCTGAACTACCTCTTTAGTATCAACCGTATTCTTAGGTGTGTTTTCGATAACTTTTTGGTTTACTGCTCCAGTATTACTTATTAAAGAACTATGAACCCATCCTTTTTTGTTATTTGAAAGGTCTTTTATAAAATACCATGTACTTTGCTCTTGCATTATGAGTACTTGTGTTCCCTTCGAAATAGTTTTTATCACTTTACCTTTTGGGTTAGATCTAACATTAGCGCTTTGGGTTGTATAGCCTATATTGGTTTTGACAAATTTACTTGAAACCCACCCTTTTGTATTGTTACTAATATTTTCAATGAATGTCCAATTACCTTTTTTTTGGAGAACTAAAACTCGGGTTCCTTTGGGATATGACTTTATGATTTTAGCTTTGCTGGAACCACTCCATCTTACATTAACGTCTGAAACAAGAATACCTTCAACGTTTTGAGCTAATGAGTTAAGAGATAAAAATAGAGTGAATAATACCAATAAATTTCTCATGCTTTTAGTTAAAGATTCTTGTTCCATAGAAGAACTTACTTTTCCAGTAATACGGATCATTTATATCACTTATAGTAACTCCTTTACTGGAAGAAGAATTTATAAAAGAACCGTTACCTAGATAAATACCAACTGATGTAATGATTCGATCAATTTCATAGGTGTTATGAAAGAAAACTAAATCACCCATGATCAAATCATCTGGGTTTAATATAATTTGTCCGTATCTAGCCATCTCCTCAGATGTTCTAGGAAAATTTAAGTCAGAATGTTTTTTAATTGAAATATATACTAAACCAGAGGCGTCAATTCCTTCCAGAGTAGTTCCTCCAAATTGGTTTGGTACTCCTAAAAAAGAATTTGCTGTTTCAATTACTTTTTCAATAATCTCTTTTGAAAAGGATGTCTTTCTATTTACTCCTTCAGCTTCAAATAATTTATACTTCTCTTCAAGAACTTCATTTCCTTCAAATTTGCTGATTAAAGATTCATTATCCAATTGTGAAAGAGTTTCAGGATTATTTTTTGGTTGAGCGTTATCATTATTCTGTAAAAGCAGATAAAGTAAAGCTAAAGGGATGATTACAATCAACTTAAGGTTATTGGGATAACTGGAAAAAGACTTTAAATCTATCATTGTATTATTAAAATTATAGTGGGTATTTTATGTCAAGACATAAAATAATATCAAATTTAATAAAAATTAAATTTTTACCTTATTATTATTATTACGAATTTAATTGATTCATAGAATTTAGAATACTTTCTATTTTGGGTAATCTAACAGAAATATTCTAATTTTTACACCGATTTATATATCAAATAAATAATATTTTTTTACATAAAATTACGGGCGCCTCGGCTCATTACCTTCGCGAAGTACAACTTCGGAATGAAGGAACTTTGCCGCTTCTGCAGATTCTATTACTTTAGAAGCAGTTCGTGCTAACATTTCGGTTTCAAAGTGGGACAATACAGTGTTTCTTATTCCGGATGTTCTCCATTGTGATTTTGGCCTACATCCATTTGAAATGGCACGTGCCAATGCTAAGGCATCCAGCAATGCTTGGTTTGCTCCCTGCCCTTTGAATGGGCTCATCGGATGCGCAGCATCACCAATCAGGGTTATTTGTTTTCCTTGCTCCAATAATTCCTTTTTAAGTAAGTCTCGATCATATACAGGATATCCAGAAATTTCACTTTCAAGTGTAGCGTTTAATATTTGAGGAATAGGATCGTGCCATTGTGCTCTTCTGCAAGCTTCTTTTTTGAGTGTTACAGCTCCTTTGGAACTCAACTCTTTAGCTTCTTTTTCGGCAATAGGAAAACTCATTTGCCACATAATCGAGTCAGATGAATAGGGCATCATGTATATTCGTTCCTTACCGTTGGCTGTTTGAAATACAGAAGCAGAATCTAATAACGGATTTTCAAATCCCTTCATGGCTTCTAAGGGACAAATACCTAAGATTACAATACAGCCAAGGTAACGTAAAGGGGTTTTGTCTTCGCCAATTAATATTTCCCTAACGGAGCTACGAATACCATCTGCTCCAACCACAAAATCTGCCTTGATGTTTTTTAAAGCTCCATTCACCTTAAAATTAAGCTCAACGCCATTATCTTCTGACCCTTTGAAATTTACAAGCTGGTGTCCCCAATGAACCTTATTAGGACCACCAAGTTGCTCAAGTAAAGCTAGACGCAATGCTTGTCTTGCTATATGAATATTTGTTTTTTTAACAGGTTTTTCTTCATTCAAATCCATCCATTTCCGCATACCCCATTCACCGATAACATTACCATCTATTGAGTGCATTACATGTCGCGTAGAAACAATACCTTCTTTTAAATCAAATATCCCTAAGCCCTTAATAGCAGAACTGGCTTGTTGTAATGTAAGTCCATAACCGTTAGATCGAGCGTCAAAACTGCTATCTCGTTCGTATAAAGTAAAGGGTATTTTACGATGCAAACAAGCGACTGCCAATGCCATTCCACCTATACCACCTCCAACAATAGCAATATGGGGGAAGTTTTCTTTATCTGCCAACGGATATTCAGCAGCAGGGTTTAACCCAGACGCATTACAGTTTGTACAAGGGGATTGGTGACCCTTTGGACGCAAGGGGGCAGTTCCTTTTGATCCTGTTTTCTCAAAAAGATTTAGTTCTATTTGGTAGCGGTTTCTCAAACTCTTTCGGAGTCTTTGAGTTTTTTTTCCAAATCCATTACAGGTCGGACAAACAGACCAACTTCCTTTTTGGGTGTTCAAGGTGTTCGCTTTTTGTTGGGTTAATAATTTATGTAAAGGTCTTTGATTTTTTGCAAAACCTATTCATATTCGATTAATTATTATAAAAACCTCATTCTTCTTTTTATTTAGAATTAAGAAACCCCATAATATTATAATTTTTTAAGTGATTTAGAGCTGCTAAAACTTAAAAGTGTTTTTTTTTATAATTAGCTTGTAATACCATAGAAATTTATAAATTTTGAGATATATTTGCGCATTGTTTTACAAAACAATAAGTTGTTCACTCGGGGTGTAGCGTAGCCCGGTCATCGCGCCTGCTTTGGGAGCAGGAGGTCGCAGGTTCGAATCCTGCCACCCCGACTAAAACAACACAACGGGCCAGTAGCTCAGCTGGATAGAGCATCTCCCTTCTAAGGAGACGGTCAGGGGTTCGAATCCCTTCTGGCTCACATTAATAAAAACCCTTACGTTAGTAAGGGTTTTTTGTTTTTTTCTATTATGTTCGTTTCAAAAGGGTGTTTGGCTTTGTATTTTTAAGTAACATAATCTTCCTTTTGAATTGAATAATTATATTTTGCAATCCTATTAAATTTCGTATATTTAAATCTTAATTTAATTAAATTCATCTTGTTTAGATATACCCTTTTTACCTTCTTTAAATTACCCTCCGTTTTTTGGACGGGAATCCGTGTTACCAAAATAGATTTAGAGTGTTGTGAAGTAAGCGTTAAGCACCGTTGGATCAATCAGAATCCTTTCAAGTCTATGTTTTGGGCAGTTCAAGGTATGGCTGCTGAATTTACCACTGGCACGCTTATAATGAATGCAATCCGAGATTCAAACCGTAAGGTGTCGATGTTGGTTCTTAACAACAAAGCAAATTTCTCTAAGAAGGCAACCGGTAGAATTACCTTTTCATGCACACAGGGAACTGAGGTGACCAAACTTATGAATGAATTGATTGAAACTGGGACTCCAAAAACCATTTGGATGGAATCTATAGGAATTAACGAAGCAGGAGATATAGTTTCTCGCTTCAATTTTGAATGGACTTTAAATATTAAAAAATAAATTATATGAAAGCATCTTTTATTGATGATTTGTCATTACCCGCAGTAGCTGCTCCAATGTTTTTAATTTCTGGACCTAAGTTGGTCATCGAATGTTGTAAAAACGGAATTGTAGGAACTTTTCCAGCTCTAAACCAACGGGACACCGCTGGTTTTGAAGCTTGGGTAATAGAAATTAAAGAAGCCTTAGCCGATTTTGAAGCTGAAACTGGGAAAAAAGCAGCTCCGTTTGGAGTAAACATAATTGTACACGGAACTAATTCCAGAGTACAAGCCGACTTGGAGATTTGTATAAAGCACAAAGTTCCGTTAATCATTACATCTCTTGGAGCTGTTTCTCAATTAGTTGATGCTGTGCACAGTTATGGTGGCCTTGTTTTTCATGATGTAATTAAGAAACGTCACGCTGAAAAAGCTGCAGAAGCTGGAGTAGATGGATTGATTCTAGTTGCAGCAGGAGCCGGAGGTCACGCTGGACTTACCAACCCGATGTCTTTAATTACAGAAATTAAAGCGTTTTTTGATAAGACAATTTTACTTTCAGGATGTATTAGTACCGGAACTGATATTGCAAGTGCCTTACAAATGGGTGCAGATTTAGCATATATGGGAACTCGTTTTATTAATGTTGAAGAAAGCATGGCAGAGGAGGAGTACAAGCAAATGATTATTGACAGTAAAGCCAGTGACATTGTATATACCGCTGCTGTATCTGGAGTTAATGCAAACTTCCTACGTCCAAGTTTAGAGTCCATGGGAATCACAGAAGATATGTGGTCTAAGTCCAAGAAGATAGATTTTGGAGAAGAACTTGACGCTGCAAAGGCAGAAGCAAAGGCTTGGAAGACCATTTGGTCGGCAGGACAAGGCGTAACGTCTATCGATGATAGTGTTTCAACAGAAACTCTAGTAGATCGTCTAAAAGCACAGTTTATTGAAGCCTTACAAAGACAACAAGAAGTTCTAAAAAAATATTCATAAAAATTATTCGTTAATCAAACGGTAGATTAAGACAGCGGTTCTTTGAATCAATAGGTTCATTGTTTCTAAATCTACCGTTTCGTTTGGCGTATGAGCTCCACTCCCCATAGTTCCCAACCCATCTAAACAAGCAACATATTGCGCCACAAACGAAATGTCTGCTGCACCACGTTTTCCAGGATCGTAAGCTATTACAGCATCTTGTCCCATATCCAAACTCACCTGATTTAGTCTCCCTAGTAAAAGGCTGTTCGCTTCTGTAGGCCCCATTGAAGGATAACTATCTGTGAAACTAATTGTAGCAGATGTTTGTGGGAGGTTGTTTGAAACAATTTCTTTCATTTTGTCTCTGGCTCTGTTTTTTTGATCTTCCGATATAAAACGTAACCCACCTTTAACAACTGCAGTTTGTGCAACTACATTTGATTTTCCAAAAGAATCTCCTTTGCTTTGCGCTCCATCAAAATTAACAAAGGTTCCACCTAATAAAACCCCTGGGTTAAAACTCAAATACGTTTCTCCTCGAACATCATTATAAAATTCATTGAGAATTCTGCTCATTTCAAATACAGCTCCTGCACCTGTTTTTTCTCTAAAAATGCTAGAAGAGTGTGATCTTTTTCCTTTTACTTCAACCTTCCATCCCGAAGATCCCCTTCGTGCAACAGTAGCATTGTTAAATCCTGTTGAGTTTTCGAACCCTAAAGCAACATCACTTCTCTGGGCTGCCTCTATTAAGTCTTTTCTAGAAACGTTTAAAGGTTTCCCAGTACTTTCTTCGTCTCCAGTGTAGGCTACTGTTATCGTAGCTTTGTTTAATAAATTCAAGTCATGCAATACCTTAAGGGCATACAACATAACTACATTTCCACCTTTCATATCGTTTGCGCCAGGTCCATAAACAACTCCATCCCTTACTTCGAATTCTTGAAACGGACTGTCAGCTTCAAATACGGTATCTAAGTGTCCAATTAAAAGTAATTTTTTTCCTTTTGATTTTTTTCGCTCTGGGGTAGAGGCGAATAAATGTCCCGCTCTATTCATTTCATCAGGCATTTCAATCCACTGGGTATTAAATGCAATTTTTTTGTATTCCTCTCCAAGAAGCATTCCTACTTCTTTAACCCCAGCTAAGTTTAGAGTTCCACTGTTTATGTTAACCATTTTTTCAAGAAAATCAATTGATTCTTGATCGTAAGCCTGAGCTTTTGCAATGATCTTAGATTCTGTTCTTGATAATTGTGCAATGACAGTTGAACTAGTCAGAAAAAAAATTAGAAGAAGATAAAACGATGCCTTAAATGTCTTTGGTAAGTGATTGAACGATTTCATATTGTGCGAAGAATTCTTTAAAAATTACTTTTAGTGCAGTATATATTGGAATTGCAAATATTAAACCAGTAGTTCCAAATAATATTCCTGCAATTAAAATTACAATAAATATTTCAAGGGGATGTGATTTTACACTTTTTGAGAATATAATGGGCTGACTTATGAAATTATCTATAAGCTGTCCTAATACAAAACCAATAAACACATAAATAGCTTTGGGGAGTATAACGGTAGTAAAGTCTGCCGAAATGTTTGAAGTCATAGAAAGGGCAACCATCATAAAAGAAGCAATTAATGGTCCAACATAGGGTATTAGATTTAGTAGTGCACAGATAAAGGCAATGATGAATGCATTTTTGATACCAAATATAAAAAGCACTAGGCTGTAAATGATAAGCAATATAATTACCTGAAGCACAAGCCCTATGAAATATCTAGACAATAAGTCTCTAATCTTGGCAAGCGACTTCTTTAATTTAGACTCATATTTCTTTTTGACTAATGAAAAGGTGATGTTTTGAAGTAAATTTTCATCTTTCAAAAAGAAAAAACATATAAATAAAACCGAAAATAAACCAATAGTAAAACTACTAAGCCACCCGATAAGGGTGTTCAAAAAGTTTGGTATTGCACTTAAGTTGAGCTTACTGCTAAGGTCTTGGTTTGAAATCCAATTTTTCCAATATTCATCGTTTATTGAAAAATACTCAGACATTTGATTAACTAAAAAAGTTATATTTTTCTCTAATGCCGAGGTGCTTAGTAGAGATAAATTTTCTCCTTGTTGGTTTATAATGGGAATGAATAATGCAAAAAGGCTGAATATTAAAACCCCAAAAACAAACATGGTTATTAAGGTAGCAAGCGTATTATTGAATTTTAATTTTAACTTAAAAAAGTTAAGAATAGGACGACTCATCAGCGAGATAATTGCTGCAATTACAATATATATAATAAGTGATTGTAATAGGTAGATGACATAGGTCAATAAAACTAAAGACCCTAATATGAATAATGATCTTAATATTCCCTGTGAGATGGTTTTCGAATTCATTTTTTAAAGATAGTAATTAATTAAAATACCTGTTTATAAATTTCTATGAATCAGTGCAAGCGTATGACAGGCTACTAGTGCGGCAGTTTCAGTTCTCAATCTTTGATTACCTAGACTAATGGATTTGATATTGTTTTTTTCAGCAATAGCAACTTCATTCAAGCTAAAATCACCCTCTGGTCCAATTAAAATACAGTTAATATCTTTTGAAGGTTCTAGATCTGCCAAGTCAAATTTTTCACCAGCATTGCAATGCGCAATATATCCGCCTTTTTGTTGTTCGATAAATGCTTCAAAGGACGTCATTTCATCTAATTGTGGTAAATGAAACTGTTGCGATTGTTTTAACGCAGCTTGAATGATTTTGTTAAGACGTTCATTTTTAGTTGCCTTTCTTTCTGAGTGTTGACATAAGATAGGAGTGATTCTGTGAATTCCGATTTCAGTAGCTTTTTCAAGAAACCACTCCAAACGCACTAAGTTTTTGGTAGGGGCGATGGCAATATGAGTTTTGTGTTTAGGAGCATTATGGATGATAGTTTCTATACTAATACCAGTAGATTTTCGAGAACTTACATTTTGAATTTTAACGCGCAATTCCAAACCTTTCCCATCGGTTACAGAAACGATATCTCCTGGTTGCTTTCTTAGTACTTTTGATAAATGACGACTTTCTTCATCACTAAAATTAAAAGTTGTGTTATTCGCATCAATATTTTTGTGGAAAAATAAATCCATAAATTAAAATTTTAAACGTGCAGAGGCTGATTCTTTTAGACTTCCAAAATCTTTTTTCAAATATTTCAGGTACCCCACAATTCCAATCATAGCCGCATTGTCGGTTGTAAATTCAAATGGGGGTAGAAATACTTCCCAACCCTTTGTAATTGCTGTTTTTGTTAGTTTTGACCGTAAACTAGAATTAGCAGAAACTCCTCCACCCAGAACAATTCGAGACACCTGATGTATCTCAACAGCTTTTAGGATTTTCTCATAAATAATTTCAACTAATGTATATTGAATCGAAGCACATAAGTCGTTTAAATTTGCTTCTATAAAGCCTTCATCCTTCTGCATGTTTTTGTGAATGAAATTTATGACATTAGTTTTAAAGCCACTGTAGCTAACATTCAGCCCTGGAACTTTAGGGATAGGAAATT
>Ga0209223_10004878_pt1 | contig 12035 bp, 8 predicted proteins | sample COG_06_FD_184750 | JGI IMG/M metagenome (GOLD analysis project Ga0209223, IMG submission 184750) | Pelagic Microbial community sample from North Sea - COGITO 998_met_06 (SPAdes) (version 2) | ecosystem: Environmental > Aquatic > Marine > Neritic zone/Coastal water | place: Helgoland, sampling...
TTGGTTCAGCTGCTTCAATGCCTCTAGAAATAGTCTATGGTTTTGCTTATCTCAAAAAAGCTGCAGCTTTTACAAATGCTGAATTAGGTGTTTTAGAAATAGAAAAGCGTGATTTAATAGCGACGGTGTGTGATGAGATTTTAGCTGGTAAGTTAGACGATCAGTTTCCTTTAGTAATATGGCAAACAGGTTCAGGAACTCAATCTAATATGAATGTAAATGAAGTAATTGCAAACAGAGCCCATGAAATTGCTGGAAAAATAATTGGAGAGGGAGAAAAAACTATTCAACCAAATGATGATGTAAATAAATCTCAATCATCAAACGATACATTTCCAACAGGGATGCATATCGCATGTTATAAAAAAATTGTAGAAACCACGATCCCTGGAATTGAACAACTAAGAAATACTCTTCAAAATAAATCTGAAGATTTTAAAGATGTTGTTAAAATTGGTCGTACTCATTTAATGGATGCCACTCCCCTAACCTTGGGACAAGAATTTTCTGGGTATGTTGCTCAATTAAATTTTGCTTTAAAAGCATTGCGTAATTCTTTGGAACACTTAAGTCAATTAGCTTTGGGAGGAACTGCTGTAGGAACTGGATTAAATACACCAAAAGGATATGATGTTTTAGTAGCCAAGTACATTGCAGAATTCACAGAAATGCCATTTATAACTGCTGAAAATAAATTTGAAGCCCTTGCTGCACATGACGCATTAGTAGAAACACACGGTGCTTTAAAACAAGTAGCTGTTTCTTTAAATAAAATTGCAAATGATATTCGTATGATGGCCTCTGGGCCAAGATCTGGAATTGGGGAAATTATCATACCAGCTAACGAACCCGGAAGTTCTATTATGCCAGGAAAAGTAAATCCTACACAAGCAGAAGCCATTACTATGGTTTGTGCGCAAGTTATGGGGAATGATGTTGCTGTAACTATCGGTGGAACTCAAGGTCATTATGAATTAAATGTTTTTAAACCTATGATGGCTGCTAATGTGATACAATCAGCTCAGCTAATTGGAGATGCTTGCGTATCTTTTGATGTAAATTGTGTTTCTGGAATTGAACCAAATTATTCAAGAATTAATGAATTATTGAATAATTCGTTAATGCTAGTCACTGCTTTAAATACCAAAATTGGCTATTATAAAGCCGCTGAAATTGCAAATACTGCACATGCTAATGGCACTACTTTAAAAGAAGAAGCAGTCCGTTTAGGCTACGTTACACCAGAACAATACGATGAATGGGTAAAACCAGAAGATATGACTGGAAGTTTAAAATAAAATATCTTTCTAAAAGTACCTTTCTTCAAAGATTTTAAGATGATGCTTTTGATGTCCAGATATTAGAAATCCGATCGCTCTTACAGAAATAATATTTCCTGAAGCGCTCCCTTTTCTTAGAAGAACTTCTTCTGAAAAGCTTTTATATAAAGATATTGAACTTGCTCTAACTGTTTTGAATTCATCTAATAATTCTAGAAGATTCCTTGAGTTAGCTTCCACATTTTCATTATAAGAGTCATGATCAAAACCTTTTAATTCTGTTGAATCATTTCTTGCAAAGCGTAATGCTCTGTAATTAAATATTCGCTCTGTATCTATCACATGAACTAATAACTGCTTAAATGTCCATTTTCCTTCAGCATATACATATAATTCTTTTTCTTTTGGGATTGTAGTAGCAACCTGTTCTAAATAATTTCCAGTTTCTATTAAATTTTCAATAATAGATTTACCATTGGTTACTAAATCATCAATATATATCTTAAAATAAGAATGGTATTCATTTGATAACAACATAGAGTTTTCTTTTTTTAATGTAAGTTTGTCTAGCGAATGTAATCAAACAATATGACAACTTTATTTATCAACATAAAAGAACTTATTCAAGTAAGAGAACTATCTGAAGATAAAGTTTATGGGAAAGATATGGGTACTTTACCCATCATAAAGAAAGCTTTTATGTTGATTGAAGGTAATACTATTATCGACTTTGGTTCAATGGATAATCTTGGTGTAAAAAAAGCTGACAAATTTGTTGATCTCTCAGGAAGATTAGTTTTACCCACTTGGTGTGATAGTCATACCCATATAGTTTATGCAGATTCTAGAGAGGAGGAATTTGTTGATAGAATAAAAGGATTGTCATATCAAGAAATAGCCAAAAAAGGAGGAGGAATTTTAAACTCGGCAAAAAAACTTCAAGATAAAACAGAAAACCAACTGTACAACGATGCAGTTACAAGGATAGAAGAAATAATTAAATCTGGTACGGGTGCATTAGAAATTAAATCTGGTTATGGGTTAACTCTAGATAGTGAACTAAAAATGCTTCAAGTAATTAAAAAATTAAAGGAAACATTTCCAATTCCTATCAAAGCTACTTTTTTGGGAGCTCACGCAATACCTTCAAAATATAAAGAAAATAGAGAAGAATATATTCAGTTAATAATTAACAAAATGATTCCTGAAGTAGCTTCCAAAAAATTAGCTGACTACATAGATGTATTTTGTGAAAAAGGCTATTTTTCACCAGAAGAAACTGATCGTATTTTAAAAGCTGGTGCAATACATGGGTTGATTCCTAAAATTCATGTAAATCAGTTTAATTCAATAGGTGGTGTAAAAGTTGGTGTTAACAATAATGCCTTATCGGTAGATCATTTAGAAGTTTTAACGGATAAAGACCTTAGCATATTATCAAAATCAAATACAATGCCAGTTGCACTTCCATCATGTTCATTTTTTCTAGGAATTCCATATACGAATGCTAGAAAAATTATTGATTCTAATATTCCTTTAGCTATAGCATCAGACTTCAATCCTGGATCGACTCCATCTGGCAATATGAATTTTGTAGTTTCTTTAGCTTGTATAAAATTGAAAATGACACCAGAAGAGGCCATCAATGCAGCTACCTTAAACGCTGCTTATGCTTTAAATTTATCTAAAGAAATTGGTAGTATATCTAAAGGAAAGCTTGCAAATTTCATGATTACAAAGCCTATTAAATCCTATAGCTTCCTTCCCTATTATTTTGGGAATAATTCTATTGAGAGAATTTATTTAAGCGGAATTGAATATTAATATCTAGTATTATTTATCTTTTTTTTGGTTTAATAAAACTTACTATTTTACCAAAGAATGTTTCTTGTTTTTCGTTTTCATGGTACCCATTGCTATAGGTGCCGTAGCCATAGCCGTAACCATAACCATAGCCATAGCCATAGCCGTACTTACTTTTAACTCTATGGTCATTGTATATATAACTAATATTGGATACCTCTTTGTTGATGTATTTATTATCAATCATATTCATCATTCCCCTTTGAGAATAATTTTGACGAATTACATAGCAAATAGCATCTGAATATTTAAATAGTTCTAAAGCATCTGATACTAGACCTACTGGTGGGGTGTCTACTACTATATAATCATATTCTTTTTCTAGTTCACTGAAAAGTTTATCACAAGATTCTCCCAATAATAATTCAGAGGGGTTTGGTGGAATAGGACCAGATAAAATAAGTTCCATATTAGGAATATGAGTATTTATAATTATTTCAGATAATGATTTTTGATTTATTAAATAGTTGACAACACCTAAATTATTATTTAATTTAAAATCATCATAAATTTTAGGTTTTCTAAGATCCATTCCTATCAATACTGTTTTTTTTCCACTCAAAGCAAATACAGTAGCCATATTAATTGAAATCATGGTTTTACCCTCACCACTAACAGAAGAGGTTAACACTAAAGTTTTGGCCTTTTTTGTAGTATTTTTATTTTTAAATAAAAACTGAATATTAGATCTCAAAGCTCTAAATGATTCAGCTACAGTAGATTTTGGTCTTTCAAAAACAGCTAGATTATTACCCCCTGTGTTGTTTCCTATAGCACCTAAAATTGGAATACTATAATGATTTTCAATTTCTTCTATAGTTCTAACTTTATTATCTAAAAGTTCTCTTATGATAATATAAAATAATGGAAGAATTAGTCCTAACATAATTCCAACTAAATAATTAAAAGTTGGATTAGGGTAAATTGGAGATTGTCCAAGGTCTATAGCTGCATCAATTAATTTTACATCAGAGACACTAGCCTCAACAGCAGCGCTAGCTTCGTATTTTTTTTGTTTAAAATAACTATAATAAAATTCAGAAAACTCATACTCTTTTTGATACTTCAACAAACGTTGTTCTTTTTCTGGTAATAGTTTTAATTTATTATTGTAAGTTAATAACTCTTCTTCTATTTTTCTTGCTCCTCTTTTTAAAGAAATTCTGTTATTGGAAATATTTTCATAAAGATTGACTTTAATCTGCTCAATTTTTTTTGTTAGCTTTTGATAATCAGGGTGTATCGATTTAACTTTATCTTTAAGAAATTCTAGTTTAGTAGACTCTAAAATTAATTCATCTACCATAGAAGATATTTTCATGTCTGCAATTTGAATAAAGGCAGGAACAGGAACAGGTTGTTCGTATATAGTATTTGAGCGTATATAGTTTTCTAGAATATTAAGTTCTTCTATATTTTTTTCTGTCTTTTTTAATTCTAAAGACAGTGTGCTGGTTTGCAGCAATAACTCTTCTCCCTCAGAAGATAAATTATAGATGTTATTTGATTTTTTAAAATCACCCATCTCACGTTGAATAATTCCTAAATTATCTGATTCTTTCTTAAATAAATCATCTATGTATTTAACAGTTTTAGTAGCATAAAGTGTTTTTTGTTGTTGTTTATCTTTAGCTAACACTTGAACCGATTGATTCAGATAATCAGCAATTCTATTTTTATTTTTACCAGTCATGCCTAACTCTAAAATTGAACCTCCGTCTGTTATGTTTTTAATTGAAACATTTTTATAGGCAGCTACGGTTGAATTAAAGTTATTTAACTTAATATAATAAACTTGATTTGGCTGAATAGCCAACTGATCTGTATAAATATTTAAACTTAAAAAGGAGTCTTTTACATTAAAACTTGAAGAATCATTGTCATTAAAATAGAAAGTTTTAATGTATTTTTCATCTTTTATGAGTTCCTTTCTTAAAAAAGTATTATTAAAATACTTAACAAGTTTAGCAGAAGTTTCATCTTTAAATTCAGTTGAAATTTTAAATTGATTATCGTCTAAAGTTTCAATTTTTAGGAGCCTATCGTATAATTGAAAGTTTTTTTCGTCAACAATCACCTTAAAAGGGGTTTCATCGTACACATCCTCAAATCTATATTTACCATCTTTTAAGTAATCTATATAAAATTGAAGTTTGGAGACAACCTTTTCATTGTGTGTTCTTGATCGTAAAATAATATTTACAGTTTCAATGATATCGCTAGCACCTCCCCAATTAAAAGTAAGATTGGTTCCAGATGAGAATAAAGGATTGGTTTCTTCTTTAACAGAAATCGTAGTTTTTAAACTGTATAATTTTGTATTGTATCCATTTAAAAATCGGGCAGTAATAAGTGAAAGTAATATTGTTACAAAAAATAATTGCCAATACCCAAGAACCTTAAAAAAATAATATTTAGGATCTAGGGAACTGTTTTTTTCCTGACTATTGGATTGGTTTTTTAAATTCATATTATTACAATCCTCTAATAATTAAAATTGTTGATGTAATTAAAGAAATAATAGAAGCAATCCCCGTAAAAGAGGTTAAGCTCTCTTTTAAAGATTTTTGAGGTAACGGATTAATGTTTATATAATCGTTGTTTTGAATAAAAAACACCTCTGAATTTAATGCCTCTACAGACGTCAAATCAATAGTGAATTTTTTTGTTCCATTGGGAGAAATTCTGATTACCTCAATATTTTTCTTATCACCTGAAATTGGAATATCTCCAGAAGATGAAATTGCATCTAGTATTGTGAGTTGATTTTGATTAACTACTTTAGGGCCAGGAGAATTTATTTCACCTATAACCGTATATTTAATTCCGTTGAGTTTTACTGAAACAAAATAACTATTTTCATCTTTAAAATAATCAGCAAAGTTTTCCTCTATTTTAAGTCTAACTTCCTTTGTAGTATACCCTAATACATTTATTTCTCCTAAAATAGGCATCCTAACATTACCGTTTCTATCTATGTTGTATACTGAAGGGGTGGATGATGAATTTTCTGAAATAGTTGTAGATTTCAAAAAAGCAGCGATTAATCTATTATTATCAGATTTAACATCTATTAAGATGTTATCTCCCACTTGAAGTTTATAAGGAGATGATTTTATTTTATGTATTTCTTTTTCATCAATCGGAATTCCCTTGAGATACACTAACCTTTTGGTAGGGACACAAGATGATAAAAGAAATAAAAATAGTAGAAAAAGGGGCAGTCTTCTCATTTTATTAGGGTAAATGATATAACAATTTATATTTTAAAAAGTCAAATTTAATAAATATTCTATTAATTTCGTTATTCAAAACCCAAAATAAGTTGTTTTTTAGAATTAAATCCTTCATTTGCTTTGTAATTAAATCAAAAAACAAACACGGAGTGCATTCTCCTTTTGTATTTGATTTGATAACCAAGTGCCTACATAAAAAAATCTCAACAAATTATAACCATTTATTTTTGGATTATAAAAAAGAGCTTTTCAAAAATACCTCTACAATTAATGTTACAGACTATGGAGCTGGATCTAAAGTATTTTCATCCAACAAGAGACCAATATCCAAAATTGCTAAAAATGCCGGAATCTCTAATAAAAGAGCAAAATTATTAATGAATTTAATGCAATACTATAAACCAACCTCTGTTTTAGAAATAGGAACTTCATTGGGTTTAAGTACTGCTGCATTATCAATTTCTTTACCAAATTCGTCAATAACAACGTTAGAGGGATGCAAAGAGACAGCAAATATAGCCCAGAACTTATTTAATAAATACCAATTCAAAAACACCAAACTAATCATTGGAAATTTTAAAGAAACTCTTGCAAAACAACTAAATAAGAATACTTTTGATTTTATTTTTTTTGATGGAAATCATACAAAAAAAGCAACTCTAGATTATTTCAAACAAAGTTTATCTTCTATTCATAATGATTCATTTTTTTTATTTGATGATATTTATTGGAATTACGAAATGAAACAGGCTTGGGAAGAAATTAAGAAACATCCTTCAGTTACTATAACAGTTGACACTTATCAATGGGGTATCGTATTCTTCAGAAAAGAACAACAAAAAGAGCATTTTACAATCAGAATTTAAAATCATAAATTTACACTATGAAGATTTACACAAAAACTGGAGATAAAGGTACTACTGGATTAATTGGAGGCTCAAGAGTATCAAAAGATCATCTAAGGATAGAGTCTTATGGAACAGTAGATGAACTAAACTCATACATAGGTTTGATCAAAGATCAGGCTATAGACAACCATTTAAAAGAGGTGCTTATTAGAATACAACATGATCTTTTTACTTTGGGTTCTATGTTGGCTACACCAACCAACAAACAGACTCTTAAAAATGGGGAACAACGTTTAAATATTCCTGAAGTAGATACTAAATCTGTTAATAATTTAGAAAAGGAAATAGATAAAATGAATTCAACGCTTCCTAAAATGACTCATTTTATTCTTCCTGGTGGCCATACAACGGTGTCATTTTGTCATATAGCTAGATGTGTGTGTAGAAGAGCAGAACGATTATCAGTTTCATTACATGAACAAGAGGGAGTAAATCCAATTACTTTAACATATTTAAACAGACTATCTGACTTTCTTTTTATGCTGGCACGGAAGTTGTCTCAAGACTTATCAGTTCAGGAAGTTAAGTGGATTCCTGAAAAATTATAACTAAGTTCTTTTTTTATTGATATATATTTCAAAAAAAACTTGCTTTTTTCAGTAAAAAAATTATTTTTGCAGAAAATTAAATCCATTAGAAATGTATTGGACTTTAGAATTAGCATCTTATTTAGCAGATGCACCGTGGCCGGCGACAAAAGATGAATTGGTAGATTACGCAATCAGAACAGGGGCACCCTTAGAAGTAGCAGAAAATTTACAGGAAATTGAAGATGAAGGAGATTCTTACGACTCCATAATAGAAATCTGGCCAGATTATCCTACCGAAGAAGATTATCTTTGGAATGAGGATGAATATTAAAACACAAACCAAACAAAAAATAAAAAGTCTCTATTGAGGCTTTTTTTTTGTTTATTTTTATAGTCTCATATCTATATCAAAATAGAAAAGAAATAAAATACAGCTTAAAGAATGAGTATCCTAAATTCAGTAATTAAAATATTTGTTGGAGACAAACAGCAAAAAGATCTTAAAATACTTCGACCGATTGTAGAAAAAGTTTCTGCTTTCGAAACCTCTTTATCTTCAATATCTAATGATGAATTAAGAGGTAAGACAATTGAATTCAAGCAAAAAATTGCTGAAGGTATAAAAGTTTTTAATGATAAAATTACTGCTTTAGAAAAAGAAGCAAAAGAAGTTGGAATAGAAAGACAGCAAGAAATTTTTTCTGAAATAGATACTCTAAAGAATGATTCGTATGATGTTTCTGAAAGTATTCTAAATGAACTTATGCCAGAAGCTTTTGCTGTGGTAAAAGAAACTGCAACACGTTTTGTAAATAATGATGAAGTTGAAGTTACTGCCACTCCTTTTGATAGAGAACTCTCTTCTACAAGAGAACATATTGTTTTAGATGGTGATAAAGCCTTTTGGCAGAACTCATGGGATGCCGCAGGAAAACCAGTTACTTGGGATATGATCCACTATAACGTTCAATTAATTGGGGGCTCTGTTCTTCATCAAGGAAAGATTGCAGAAATGATGACTGGAGAAGGAAAAACATTAGTATCTACACTCCCAGTATATTTAAATGCATTAACGGGTAACGGTGTTCATGTTGTAACCGTAAATGACTATCTGGCAAAAAGAGATAGAGCTTGGATGGCACCTATGTTTGAATTCCATGGATTAAGTACAGATTGTATAGATTTTCATCAACCAAATTCTGAAGAAAGAAGAAAAGCTTACAATGCAGATATTACTTATGGTACAAATAATGAATTTGGATTTGATTATTTAAGAGATAATATGGCTAGTTCTAAAGAAGATCTAGTTCAAAGAGCTCCAAACTATGCAATTATTGATGAAGTAGATTCTGTTTTAATTGATGATGCAAGAACTCCTCTAATTATCTCTGGACCAGTTCCACAAGGTGATAGACACGAGTTTAATGAATTAAAACCCTTGGTTAGCGATTTAGTTTCAAAGCAAAACAAGTATTTAATTGGAGTACTTGCAGAAGCTAAAAAATTAATTACTGATGGAAATACTAAAGATGGAGGATTTTTATTATTAAGAGTTTACAGAGGAATCCCTAAAAATAAAGCACTTATAAAGTTTTTATCTCAAGAGGGGGTAAAACAACTATTACAAAAAACAGAAAATACCTACATGGCAGATAACAACAAACTGATGCCAGAAGTAGATGAAGAATTATGGTATGTTATAGAAGAAAAGAATAATTCTATTGATTTATCAGATAAAGGTATCGCTGCACTTTCTACGAATACTAGTGACGAAGATTTCTTTGTATTACCAGATCTTGGAGTTAAAATTGGCGACATAGACGCTTCTGAAGAAACCTCAGAAAAGAAGGCTGAACTAAAAGAAAAACTATACAAAGACTTTAGCATTAAAAGTGAGCGTATTCACACAATGAATCAGTTGTTAAAGGCTTATAGTTTATTTGAAAAGGATGTTGAATATGTAGTAGTCGAAAACAAAGTAATGATTGTTGATGAGCAAACCGGACGTATTATGGATGGTAGACGCTACTCAGATGGATTACATCAAGCTATTGAGGCTAAGGAAAATGTAAAAATTGAAGATGCTACCCAAACATTTGCCACAGTTACTTTACAAAACTATTTCAGGATGTATCGAAAGTTATCTGGTATGACAGGTACTGCCATTACTGAAGCCGGTGAATTATGGGAAATTTATAAATTAGATGTAGTTGAAATCCCTACCAACAAACCTCTACTAAGAGATGACAAACAAGATTATATTTACAAAACTACTCGTGAAAAATACAATGCAGTAATTGAAGATGTTGTTCAACTAGTAAATCAAGGAAGACCAGTATTGGTAGGTACAACATCTGTTGAAATTTCTGAATTACTAGGTAGAATGTTACAAATGCGTAAGATTAAACACAATATTCTTAATGCAAAATTACATAAACGTGAAGCAGATGTTGTTGCAGAGGCAGGTAATCCAGGTGTAGTAACAATAGCTACTAATATGGCAGGACGTGGAACAGATATTAAATTATCTGATCAAGTAAAAGATGCTGGAGGTTTAGCTATTATTGGTACAGAAAGACACGATTCTAGGCGTGTGGATAGACAATTACGAGGAAGAGCTGGTCGTCAGGGTGATGTTGGTTCTTCTCAATTTTATGTTGCTCTAGATGACAATTTAATGCGCTTGTTTGGATCTGAAAGAATTGCTAAAATGATGGATAGAATGGGATTAAAAGAAGGTGAAGTAATTCAGCATTCTATGATTTCTAAATCTATTGAAAGAGCACAGAAAAAAGTTGAAGAAAATAACTTTGGTATTCGAAAAAGATTGTTGGAATATGATGATATCATGAACGCCCAAAGAGAATTTGTTTATCTAAGAAGAAGACATGCATTAGATGGAGATCGCTTACAGATAGATATTTCAAATATGATTTTTGAAACATGTGAAACCATTATAAATCAAAATAAAGCAGCAAAAGATTTTCAAAATTTTGAATTTGAATTAATTAGATTTACATCCATAACCTCTCCGTTTAATGAGGATGAATTTAATTCATTAAGTGAAACAGAATTAACTGACAGGCTTTATGATATAGTAACCAAACATTATAAAGAGAAAGTTGAAAGAAATGCACTTCTAACCTATCCAGTAATCAAAAATGTATATGAAAATGAAGGTGATAGATATGAACGGATTGTAGTTCCCTTCTCAGATGGTATTAAAACACTTCAAGTAGTTACAAACTTAAAAGATGCATACGAAACAAAAGGGAAGTCTTTAGCTACAGATTTTGAAAAAAATATTACACTCGCTATTATTGATGAAAACTGGAAAGATCACCTACGTCAAATGGATGATTTAAAACAATCAGTTCAAAATGCGTCATACGAACAAAAAGATCCTTTATTAATTTACAAGTTTGAAGCTTTTGAATTATTTAAAGTAACCATTGATAAGATAAATCGTGAGGTTCTGTCTTTCTTGTTTAAGGGAGAGTTACCAAATCAAGCAAACGATCAAATTTCTGAAGAACGAAAGAAAACAAGACAAAAATTAAACTTGAGCAAAGCTGATGTTCAAAACACTACAGAACAAGCCATAAGCAATTCAAGACAGCAACAAACTGAGCCTATTGAAACCATTGTAAGAGAACAACCTAAAATAGGTAGAAATGAACGTGTTACTATTAAAAATGTGATGAGTGGTCAAGAAAAAGTTGTTAAATTCAAACAAGCAATTCCTTTAATAGAAAGAGGAGAATGGGTATTAGTTAAAAATTAAAAATATATCAGTTAACCATAAAAAAAGCCACTTTTATAAAAGTGGCTTTTTTTTTATTTAATTGAACTTAATCTATAACCCTTGAAAGTCAGAATCCATTTTTAAATAATCTAAAAATTCATGTTTTGTTTCTTTTTCTTTAAATTTTCCACCAAATTCTGCGGTTACGGTACTGCTTTCGATATCTTTTATCCCTCTGGAATTAACACATAAATGTTTAGCATCAATAACGCAAGCAACATCATCTGTTCCTAAAGCTTCCTGCATCGCTTGAACAACTTGCATCGTTAGGCGTTCTTGAACTTGAGGTCTTTTAGCAAAATATTCTACAATACGATTCATTTTAGAGAGTCCTATAACTTTTCCATCTGAAATATATGCAACATGAGCTCTTCCAACTATGGGAAGTAAATGGTGTTCACAGGTAGAATATA
>Ga0209223_10004890_pt1 | contig 12019 bp, 7 predicted proteins | sample COG_06_FD_184750 | JGI IMG/M metagenome (GOLD analysis project Ga0209223, IMG submission 184750) | Pelagic Microbial community sample from North Sea - COGITO 998_met_06 (SPAdes) (version 2) | ecosystem: Environmental > Aquatic > Marine > Neritic zone/Coastal water | place: Helgoland, sampling...
GGTCGGCCATGCTCTCCAATAAGTCTTCAGATAGGCGTGACTTCTCTAGCATTACCCCCATCAAAATAAACAGAGGTACGGCGATCAGGGTAGTATTTTCCATGGTACCAAATAAACGATTTGGCAACGCTTGTAAAAAAGCCAAATCAAAATGCCCGGTGATTGAACCAGCCGCTGCGAACAAAAGTGCAGTGCCCGCCAGAGAAGCTGCCACCGGATAGCCTGCCATGAGCACCAAACAAACGGCAAGGAACATTAGGAAGGGTATAAATTCAACCATCAGAGAATCGGCCCCTCTGAATCTGCATCATCCTGAAATACTGACTCGCCGCTATAAAGCATCAGACCATTCTTTATCGTTTCTGCAAGGCCCTGCAAAAACAAAAGAACCGGCATCATCAGCATCAAGGTTTTGAGTAAATATATAAAAGGTAGGCCGTTGTTTTCTGCTGAGGTCTCTCGAATCGCCCAGCTAGCCACCACATAATCCCAGCTAACAAAAAAGAGAAGACCGCAGAGGGGCAGCAAAAATAGAACCCCACCAACAAAGTTAACCAGCGCTTTTGTTTTGGCTGAATAGCCTCGATAAAAAATGTCCACACGAACATGGCCATCATGCTTTAGGGTATAGGCAAGGCCCAGCATAAACACCGTGCAATGCAAATAAGTAACGGACTCCTGAAGCGCTATCGACCCTATCTGTAAAAAGTAACGAGTAATGACGACAACTATTACTGCAACAACCATAATTACCGTTAACCAGGACACAAGCCGTCCTGTGTGCTCGGTAAATTTTTCAATAGTATTTACAAGGCGAACTTTCAAAGGAACCACTTCTCTATTGGCTGAGTACATAATCTCTATTGTCTAGATTATACCTTTCAGTTGGAACGAACAGTCAATGATTTATCGATTATGGACGATCTTCACAAAAACGAATAAAGCCATTAAAGTTTTAAAAACAAGTGCCGATTGTAATTGATAGGGATTAGAATACTAAGGGTTTTCAGTGGACAACGCGCTGTGCGACCCGGCAATATAGGTCGCGAAGGTCTAGAACGGTGAAAGTATGAGTGAAAATGACATCAAATTAGTTTCTAGCGTGCCATCAAATTTGGCTAATGGTCAGCCGGCCTCAAAGGCTGTCCCAGACCGTGTTGCGCCAAAAATTGCACCAGAGCGACTTAAAAGCCAGGCAGACCGCATTAAGGCAGAGACGTTGAGCGAGCTTAATGAAAAACACGCGAATTTTAAAAAAGCTGTTGTCGAGGTCAATAAAGCACTAGAAAAGATACCTACAACTTTAGCATTCCAGGTAGATGAGTCGTCTAAACGGTTTGTTGTTAATGTTGCAGATATAAGCACAGGAGAGGTAATTAGAAAAATACCAGGAGATGCGGTGCTCAGAATTGCTAGGCAATTGGAGTCATTGAAAGGTATTATTTTCGATGATAAGTACTGATTGACCATTTCTGGTCTGCATAGAAACTGCCTCACAAATCCAGTGCCGGAATTTCGACATGCCGGCAACTCTGACGTCTCACAATTGCCACTTTATGATTTTCTCTTTGAAACTCTAGAAATATTTTATATATAAATAACTGATTTTATTGTAATTTTTATTTATTCTCCACTTTTTTTAAAAGTTGGCATCTCTTTTGCTTTTATCTCTTCGCAAGACTTAAATTAACGAGGTAAAAGAAAATGACCACAATTAATACAAATACATCCGCATCAATATCAGCCAATGCGCTGAAACAAAATGATCGGTTAATGAACGACGCAATGGAGCGTTTGTCTACAGGTAAGCGAATCAACAATGCGGGCGATGATGCCGCAGGCTTAGCAATCACCAGCAGAATGACTACTCATATTGACGGGCTTGAACAAGCCGCTCGAAATGCAAACGATGCTATTGGCATGATTCAAGTGGCAGATGGTGCTTTATCGGAGATGACAGGTATTCTTCAAAGAATGCGTGAAATTACCGTTCAGGCAAGTTCAGCCACATATACTGCGAGTGACATCAGCATGATCGCAGCAGAATTTAACCAACTCCGTGATGAAGTAACCAATATCGTTTCCTATACAACTTGGAATGGTACTGCTTTGCTTGACGGAAATGTAAATGCTGCTGGTGGAGCCAACTTAGGTGTCGATACGCTGTCTATTACAGCTACTCAATTGCAAACGCTAGGAACGGATGATGCTGCAACATTTGAGCTGACTGACGACAACGGGCGGACTTTAACCATCACTAAGGCCAACATAGCAACAGCTGGTGCAACAAACTTTGGAAATGCATCATTAGCACAATTAGCAGCTGCGCTTAATACTGCAATTGATGCTAATACCGGTTTTGCTCAAATGGACGCTACCGTATCTGGTGATACTATCGTATTTACTCAAGAAGTTTCTGGTGCGGGACAAATTAGTACCGTCGGTGGTAAGACAGATGCAACGTCCTCTGTTTCTGTTGGTAGTGGTGTTACCAGGACTACAAATTCTGGTTCCGATACGGTAAGTTTCCAGATTGGTACTAACGTCAATCAAACATTAAGTGTTGAATTTGGAACGTTAGCCATGACGGGGGCTACTGGTAACGATCTTGGAGCTAACTTCACTACAGCGTTAACCATTACAACGAATGCAAACGCCAACACCGCTATGGGATATGTCGACACTGCAATCGACGCCATCAATACCCGTCGAGCCACTCTGGGTGCTGCAATAAGTCGTTTAGAGCATACGGTTGATAACCTGGAGAATAATGCCGTAAACCATGCTGCATCTCGAAGTCGTATTTTAGATGCGGACTACGCTGCAGAGACGACTGAACTTGCCAGAACTCAAATTATTCAGCAGGCTGGTACTGCAATGCTTTCTCAAGCAAATCAAAAGGCGCAAGCAGTCTTGAAGTTGCTGCAAAGCTAAGTACTTAAAAAAGTCTATACCTCTTAAATAGGCCTCCCTGCTCAAAACGGGTAGCTAGAGCAAAAACCTCCCTGGTCAGGAGGTTTTTGTGTTGCGTTTCTAATTCCCTTCTTTTTAGTCGTATGTAATACACCACTTAGTTATAAAAACACTTTCAAGATAAGGGTTAAATCAAACCTACACACTTAAATCGGCAAGAAATTGCCACTCTAAAGCAATCAAATCACCTGTCGATAACTTTTGGGAGCAACCCTTTTTGATCACGAAATGTAGAACACTTTAAATTTTTATGAGGATATAAACATGACAGTTATTAACACAAATATTGCGGCAACCATTACCGCAAACGCAATGAAAGAAAATCAGCGCTCAATGGAGACCACAATGGAGCGGTTAGCAACTGGTCTTAGAGTTAACTCTGCAAAGGATGATGCTGCTGGACTAGCCATTGGTACCAAAATGGATTCACAAATTCGCGGTTATTCTCAAGCAGTTCGAAATGCCAATGACGGAATTTCTATGCTTCAGACCGCTGATGGTGCAGCCGCTCAGATTACAAACTTACTGCAGAGAATGCGTGAATTAGCAGTTCAAGGACAAAACGATACAAACTCAACGACTGACCTTGCAAATCTCAATGAGGAATTTGTCGCCTTAGGTACTGAAATTGAACGTATCGCAGACACAACACAGTTCAATGGAGCCAACCTAATGAATTCAAGTCAATCTAAGGTAGTTACCATCGGCGCTAATGAGGATGACATTATCACTCTAGCCTTTGGTGATTTCCAGTTAGAGTCTGGCGGAGCATCTACCCTGGGTGTTGATAAGGCCATTATGACAGTAACTGATGTTACTGATCTGGGTGCGGACTCTAGTGATGCAGCTGCTTCTACAATCACTCTTGTTGATACAGATGGTAACTCACTCACAATTACTCAGGAGCATGCAGCCAATAATGCTGGAGCATCTGGGTTTGGTGATATCACTCTTGCTGAGTTAGCAACCGAAATTTCCACTGTCATTGATGCCGCTACTGCCTTCGCTCAACTGGATGTTACTGCGTCTGCTGACGGAAGTGGTCTTACCTTCACTCAAGAAGCTGGCGGTACCGTAGGACTAGCAAGCGTTACCTTCCAGGATGAGGGTGTTCTTACCTCCAAGACTGTAACAAATACTGTATACGGTAACTCAGGTAGTGCAGCATCTCCAATGGCAGCTGACTTGACGGCCTATGATGCAGCTGGAACACATGTTCAAACTGCAGGAACAATCCAGAAGCTTGATAATGCGATTACTGGTGTGAACACTGCGCGAGCAGCGTATGGCTCTAATATTAGCCGCTTAAGCCACACAATCGATAACTTGGAATCAGCTATCGCAAATACTTCAGCCGCTCGAAGCTCAATCATGGATACTGATTATGCTGCGGAGACAACTGAGCTTGCTCGTACTCAGATCATCTCACAAGCTGCAACAGCCATGCTATCTCAAGCAAATCAAGTACAGCAGTCTGTGCTTGCGCTGTTAAAATAATAACGTAGTCTTTTAAAGCTCGTTATCTTACAAAAACCCGGCATCCCCGATGCCGGGTTTTTGTTTTTTGTGATTCATACTTATTCCAAAGCGTCGAATTCATCAATTTTTCAATTCCTTTAATGCCTCTAAATAACTAAATATTTGCCGCTTTTGCCAGATTTTAAAAAAACTGGCCAGTGTTCGCCACTTTTTGTGCCATTTTACTCAAGTATGCATACTACCTGTCGATAACTTTTAGGAGCAACCCTTTTTGATCACGAAATATAGAACACTTTAAATTTTTATGAGGATATAAACATGACAGTTATCAACACAAATATTGCGGCAACAGTGACCGCAAACGCAATGAAAGGAAATCAGCGCTCAATGGAGACCACAATGGAGCGGTTAGCAACTGGTCTTAGAGTTAACTCTGCAAAGGATGATGCTGCTGGACTCGCCATTGGTACCAAAATGGATTCACAAATTCGCGGTTATTCTCAAGCAGTTCGAAATGCCAATGACGGAATCGCTATGCTCCAAACCGTTGATGGAGCGGCTGAGCAGATTACAAACTTACTGCAAAGAATGCGTGAATTAGCAGTTCAAGGACAAAACGATACAAACTCAACGACTGACCTTGCAAATCTCAATGAGGAATTTGTCGCCTTAGGTACTGAAATTGAACGTATCGCAGACACAACACAGTTCAATGGAGCCAACCTAATGAATTCAAGTCAATCTAAGGTAGTTACCATCGGCGCTAATGAGGATGACATTATCACTCTAGCCTTTGGTGATTTCCAGTTAGAGTCTGGCGGAGCATCTACCCTGGGTGTTGATAAGGCCATTATGACAGTAACTGATGTTACTGATCTGGGTGCGGACTCTAGTGATGCAGCTGCTTCTACAATCACTCTTGTTGATACAGATGGTAACTCACTCACAATTACTCAGGAGCATGCAGCCAATAATGCTGGAGCATCTGGGTTTGGTGATATCACTCTTGCTGAGTTAGCAACCGAAATTTCCACTGTCATTGATGCCGCTACTGCCTTCGCTCAACTGGATGTTACTGCGTCTGCTGACGGAAGTGGTCTTACCTTCACTCAAGAAGCTGGCGGTACCGTAGGACTAGCAAGCGTTACCTTCCAGGATGAGGGTGTTCTTACCTCCAAGACTGTAACAAATACTGTATACGGTAACTCAGGTAGTGCAGCATCTCCAATGGCAGCTGACTTGACGGCCTATGATGCAGCTGGAACACATGTTCAAACTGCAGGAACAATCCAGAAGCTTGATAATGCGATTACTGGTGTGAACACTGCGCGAGCAGCGTATGGCTCTAATATTAGCCGCTTAAGCCACACAATCGATAACTTGGAATCAGCTATCGCAAATACTTCAGCCGCTCGAAGCTCAATCATGGATACTGATTATGCTGCGGAGACAACTGAGCTTGCTCGTACTCAGATCATCTCACAAGCTGCAACAGCCATGCTATCTCAAGCAAATCAGGCTCAACAATCAGTACTAGCCCTATTAAAGTAGTAAGGTTGAATTAATGTAGCGCTAGAGACTTTAAGCCTCGTCATTTCTAATGGCGAGGCTTAAATATATGCCAAATAATCTAATCAATTTGAAGAGCTGTAATGTACCCTCCACGCCTCTCTCATGCCTTCCCTAGACAAGTGGTAACTGTCGATATGCCAAATACCGTTTGAGAAGCCATCACCTCTATCTGTCAATGCACAAACATCTAAGAATCCAAATTTTTTAGCTTTCGCTATTTCCATCAGTTCTGCATTAAAATGTTGGATTATATTGATCAACCGTTTAACCTCATCTTCTGAAAAATTGGCTGCATCAATGTTCGGGCAAGGAACTCCTTGAATGATCACATTGTGATTAAAGGAAAGATTTAATTTGGATATGTAATCTAAATAGCTCCCAACAGTTTTTCGAACTACATTGGCTGAATTTTGTTCTGGATGATTCTTTAGGTAGCTCAGGATGCCGGTCTCTGTTCGACAATCTATCTCCCCAATTGATATTAATACCGAGCTACTCGCAGGCAGCGATGAAACCAGATCTTCAAATTTAATTTTAAACTTGTTTCTTGTATTATTCCCCAAGTGCCACTGTTTGCAGCCCTGTATCAAGAAAGACTTGCATTGAAAGAGGGACCCGGCACCCTTTACAAGAAGGCCATGACTAACCAATGCGTGACTCTCACCAATGACATAAAGCTTTTCTTTTAAACTCAAACCAACAGGCTCAACCGGATCATTTTGGCGCAAATGTAATATTCGTGATAAGTATTGTTGGTACGTTTGCGCATTTTTTAAGTCTTTATCTGAAAGTTTATGGATGTTTAAAGAAGATGAGAGGAGCTGTTTGCACGCTGTAAAGTCGTCACTTAAAAACCTAAAGATCGCTAAATTAACACTAGCCCAAAGGCCATAATGGGTAGCATCAAGCTCTAAGACACACTCCAATTGATCAATTGCCCCATCAATGTCTCCTATAAAATCAAGAATTATGGAAAGATTCAGCATAGCCTCAACATAATCAGGCTTTAAAAGAATAGCTCTTCTATACGCAGATACAGACGATTTCAAGTCTCCCTGCTCGCGCAAAGTAGTGCCTAGATTAAAATAAGTCTCTGCTGAATTTGGCTGGATAGCTATCGCCTGGCGAAAGCTTTGTTCTGCTTGAGAGAACTTAGTGAGTCTGTGTAAAACAACACCCAAATTAAAATGAGGCTCCATAGACCCGCGTTTAAATGCTACTAGTTTCTTATAGGCCTTCGCAGCTCCCTCAAGATCCCCCTCTTGTTGCGATAAAACTGCAAGTCTATGTAATAGCTTTTCATTAAGTGCTCTAACAACATTTTTAGATAACCCATACTTCTTTTTCGATGCTTTTTTGATTGCTGAATCAGCGTCTTTTAAATGATTTTCTTTAATAAGGGTATCTATATAACTAATCCAGAACTGTTCTACTTTTGGATTACTTTTAACTGCATTCCTAAATAACTTTAATGCTAATTCTATATGCTCCGTCGAAGAGGTTATTAACCCCAAATTATGATTTGCATCACAGTTACTAGGGTCAATACTTAGAACTTGTTCATAGAATTTTTGAGCAGCCTGAACATTACCATCTTTATGAGCATCTACTCCTAACTTTAGGACATGGTTTATCGCTGCTTTCATGCTTTTCTCAGCCAAGAGATCATTTTTAGACGAAAATGTTCATAGACATATCAATCAACTTCGTATGCTTTAGATAGTGTTTCAAACTGAGAAGTTAAATAGTCTTTTGTCGAATCTATCGTCGCCATTAGTGTTTCCATAGCACCGAATTGCTTAAGGTATCGGTTATAAATAACCTCCATCCTCTTCTCTAATTTTACAAGAGCGTCTTGCTGCTTAGTCAATTCAGCATTAGTAGTAGTCTCTCGGGAGTGGACTATTCCCGTATCCTTGGTAAATTCGCCTAGGACATTGGCAACGTCTTGGGCTAGCCCTTTGTTTGAGGTTTCAAATAGATTCTGATCACTGGTATCCGCAGTTAGCATAGTAACGACATTATCGTAATCAGACAGCACAGCCGCATCGTACTTCGTCTCATCTAAAGTCATAGTGCCGTATCGATCTATGGATACACCAATGTCACGAATAGCAGCTATGCTCCCGGCACCTGTTGATGAATTAGCAAAAATTGCAGTATGGATTTTGTCCTTTAACAAGCGAACCATAGAGGTATCTCCGTTCAAGGATCCTGCTAACTCCGCTTCTGAGTCTGAAGCTGTGAAATTATCGAAAAGAGTGACTACGTCATTATAAGATGTAATGATATCTTCTATATTTGTTCTCAGTGTCGATCTGTCATTACTAACTGAAAGCGTAACATTTGAAACTGACACTCCATGTAAATTAATTGTTGCCCCTTGAATAACATCTGTCAATTGATTGCTACTGCGAGTGATCACTAAACCTTCATGATTGATAATTGAATCTTGTGCCGACTGCATGTTATTTGCAGTGTCATGAAAACCAAGGTCAGGAGTTGATGTGAATGTAAAGACACTATCGCTACCTGTTTGTCCCGATAATATTATCCTGTAATTATTACCATCTGTTCCCGTGTCCATCAGCGTTGCTTTTACACCTGTATTTGCTGCATTAATAGCGTTTACTACACCAACTGGTGTATCTGTCGCAACACTAAATGTTGTAGTCGTGGGCGCATTAACCGCTGTGACCCCGGTCGTTAACGTGCTTACTGTATGAGTACTGCCAGATCCTGTTAACGTAGGCGCAGTAGTGACAGCACCTGTCGTTTTATAGGTGAATTTAAAGCCGTCCCCAGCAGCATTCTGCGCTACCGTGAATTTTAAACTGCTATAACCGGTGGCCCCCTGTATCGCTGTTACTTGAGCTGCAATATTGGCATAGCTCGCACTATCGACTGAAACAGTTGTATTTCCATCACTGACAACCAGAGTAGTAGTTTCCGCTGCTGTGCCCGTGAAATTATACTCAGCTGCTACTCCCGAAACAGGCGTTGAAACGGTTACACCCACAGTTGGGTTTGTTACAGTGTGAGTACTACCAGTGCCCGTGAAAGTGGGAGTCGATGTTACAGATCCAGATGTTTTATACCTAAATTCAATCCCATTACCTGCGGAATTTTCATGGGCAGTAAACAGTAAATTGTCATAACCCGTTCCACCTCTAATAGCTGTAACTTGGTCTGCAATACTATTATAGCTTGCACTTGCAATAGATACGGTGTTTGTTCCATCTCCAACAACAAGGGTTGTTGTCTCGGACGCTGCAGCTGTAGCATTATAAATCGCAGATACTGCAGATTTAGTAGCTCCAATAGCTAGTGAAGCAGTAAATGCCGAACCACTATTAAGCGACTGAGTTTTTGTTGAGTACTGATCCGAAATGACTCGTTGATTTTGTGCTAATTGACTAATAGTAAAGTCATATGCTCCAGATATGGCGCTGCCTGCTACTGACGACAAAGTCATTTTCGTTGTATCTGTTGTAGTGCCGCTGCTTGTAGCTAGCTCATTAGCATCATTAATTTTTTCGAAATTCGACTTGAGATTATTAACTGCAAGTTTTACCAATCCATATGCAGAAATAGATGCCTCTGTTAAATCTATTTTCTCTTGAATATTATTTTCCTGAGGTATTTTTACAGCATTGGTGAGATCTCGAGCTAGCTTTGTAGAATCGATACCGGAGCCAATATCAAGAGTTGTGAGTACCGTATTCGTTACGCTAGAAACGTCAGTCATAATCTTGCTCTATCTTAAGTAGTTGAATAAATTCAATTGCGATATTTTTGCAAAACTCGCCTGAGCAGCTTCTAAAGAAAGCATTTGAGCTGATAACTTCGTCACAGCAGTTGCATAGTCAAGATCTTCTGCGTTAGATAAGAGCTCCTGATACCGCAGTTTTGTGTCCGCTAAAATATCTCTTTGATTATCTACTGTGTTCATACGACTACCCAGGTCAGCCAATGAAAGAGCCATGTCATCGGTCAAGGTGGAGATCTCTTCTAGCCCTTGGGATATATTGGTGCCGCTACTCACTTCCAAGGCATCAATGAAATCGTCAATCACCTTAAAAAAGCCAATGTTCGCTGAATTGCCATTGTCACTTGTTCGAGATACTGAACTAAAAATCTCATCGCCCGGTCGGTTAACGCTGACCTGCCTGTACTCAGATATATCAACAGAAGTTTGGTTTTGGTCACCTTCATAAGTCATCACGCCATCTGCATCACGAGAAAAGGCTGGGGTTTTTACTTTTGTACCAGAAAAAATATAGTTACCACTCTCATCTTGAGTATTAGCAAGACTAAATAGGCCGTCACGCAAGCTCGTGACTTCTTTGGCGATAATGGTTCGATCTGCATTACTTAAGGTATCGTTGCTGCCCTGAATAGCGAGCTCTCGAATGCGCTGAAGCATGTCTTCCACACCCATAAGGGCAGACTCTTCTGTTCGCAATCGACTCTCGGCACGATCTAAGCTCAGATCGAAGACGTCTTGACGCTGCATGGCCGAATTTAAGCGCTGAATCAATGCTGCTTTCTCAGCATCATCACTGGGCTTCACAAGATTTTTTCCAGATGCGAGCTTTGCTTGCATCTCAGCAACATTGGACTGCTGGCGATTCATCTGCGCAATGGAGGCGTCGAATAATTGCGAGGTTGAAATTTTCATGTCTCAGTCCCTTTACCGAATACCAAGAATGGAATCAAACATCTTGGTTGAGGTTTGAATAATCTGGGCAGATGCCTGGTAGGCTTGCTGAAATCGAATTAAATCAGCTGCCTCCTGATCCAAACTTACCCCAGATAACTTATCTTTTTCGACCACTGCTTGGTCATGCACTGCCTGCAGTGCGTCTTGCGAAATCTTTGCCAATGCCGAGGTGTTGCCTGCCTTGCGAACCAAATCAAGGTAACCCTCACCCATGGTTCTTCCATCTGCGTAGGTGGCCTTATCCTGCAAACGGGCCATTAACAGCATATTTCGGTTATCACCCAAGCCTGTAGTGTTTAATCCAACGGTAAAACTATCTCCATCTGCTGGCGTGCCGGTAAAGGCATAGCTGATACCCTCATGGGTGAAATTGCCATTCGCATCCACTGCAACCGCTGCTCCGTCAATGGCATAACCATCTGCTGCGGCGTAATTTAGAGTAAACCCAGGCGTTGGTGTGCCAGCCGCGATTTGCTTGTAATCCAAGATAGCTCCACCGTTATTTGTTGCGTTGGGTGAAATCTGTAACAGCCCCGCTGCAGCAACCTTGTCAGGGTCAGATTGTAATAAAGTAAACCCTGAGGCCCCTGCTGTTGCGACACCTTCATCAAATAGTGTTGTACCGCGCTCGCCGTTGGCATCTATACCAGTGGTCTGAAGCGCATTAATTTCTGTGGCGGTCATTACTGCCAACTCGTTTAATCCCGTCACCGCTGGCGCTAGTACTTGGCTTTGAAAGTTCATTAATCCGCCAAGTGCACCACCAGTAACAGAACTTGTAGGACTAGCTACACCGTAAACATTGGCTAGTATTTCAACCTGCCCCGGTTGGTCAGCATCAAACGTTGCGCTAAAAACAGTTGCTCTGTTGACATCCACCACTGTGGTGCCATTTTGATCGTCAAGTTTCACCTCAACGGTGCCAGAGGCAGTCTGCTTAACATGAATTTTGGCAATTTCTGCCATGTCTCGCAAAATTTCATCCCGCTTGTCCAACAGGTCTGGCGGCTGGCCGTTGAGAGTCGCCTTTTTTGCCAACTGCTCGTTTACTGTCACTAACTGCTTACCCAGCTCATTGAGAGTGGTCAGTTTTGAATTTATCTCGGCCTGTGTTTCTTGCTCGATATTACTGAATTGTCCTGATAGTTCACGAAAGCGAATGGCTAAACCGTCTGCATCGCGTAAAAACAGATTTCGCAGCGGCCTTGATGCTGGATCAGAACTTAGGTTACTTGCAGCGGTAAAAAACTGATCCAGAGCACTGCTTAAGCT
>Ga0209223_10004899_pt1 | contig 12010 bp, 10 predicted proteins | sample COG_06_FD_184750 | JGI IMG/M metagenome (GOLD analysis project Ga0209223, IMG submission 184750) | Pelagic Microbial community sample from North Sea - COGITO 998_met_06 (SPAdes) (version 2) | ecosystem: Environmental > Aquatic > Marine > Neritic zone/Coastal water | place: Helgoland, sampling...
AACCGCTGCTCGGATGTCCGGGGGGTGACCTTCAATGAACTCGTAGGCACCGGCGACGTCTTCGGCATAAACCAATTTCAGCATTTCACTTCTGGCCGCCCGTATTTCGTCGGGCAGTTGCGCCAATTTGCGTCCCTCGCGCGCAACTCCAACAACGTCAGCCAGCATCTGATCACTCACGCCGCGAGCGCTGATGCGACTCCAAATGGGGACCAAGTGGTCACCGTGCTGCCCCCACATTTGGGCAGATACTGCTGGCCTGCGCAGGCCGAGGTCGCGCGCTAGTTCACGCCTGAACCTGAGCGAGTCTGACCACGCGGCTGCTCCTATGACCCGTTGGCGCGGTAGCCATTGAGTGAAAGCTTGCACCGCCAATTCGATGGGGTTTGATTGCACAACCACAGTGACCGGGTTCGGCATTTGCCCGACAGCTGATGCTGCGGCTTCAAATATTTTTCGGTTGATCTCAGCAAGTGCCGCACGATCTTTAGTTTCCCTTGTCACGGTCGCGCCGGCCATCATCACCACTAAATCGGCACCGGAGGTGGCTACGTCGGTCCCAATTACGACTTTTGGCGCTTTATCAGCGAAGGCATCCTGAAGGTCCGCACGCAAACCCCAGAGCTCGGATTGGTGGGGCCCACCTTCGTGACCTATGAGGTGAAGTGTTGCGGTCTCGGGGAGCACTGCCCGTTCCAGCAGTTGTGCCGCCACTTGTCGTCCACAACTGCCAGTAGCCCCCAAGATGGCAATGTCCACTTCCCAACCCTACAAGGAAAGACCCGTGACACATTGGGGTGATGTGCATCCAAAAGTTCGGTGGGACCGGAGGAATGTTCGGGGAGGGGGCTTCTCCGCTTCCCCCCATTTCTCTTCAGAGGACCCCTCAGTATCAGCCGTCATGTTGCTGCTCCGGCCCCGGTTGCCCTTTAGGGCACCCACTGTTTCTCTGCGCGCGAGGCAAAGCAACCCGGGATTACTACTTTCGTTCTCTCGGAAAAACGCCGAATCACATGCGGGCGTGCGGCTCTGGCTTTGTTACAAAAGAATCAGGGAGAACCCAACATTCACGCCGATAACCACAAAGACACTGATCCCCATCATCAGAGACCAGGGCTGAGACTGAAACCATTCACTGAACGGAGTCCCTTCCACTTCCTCGGGGATGCTCTTGGAGATAAATTTGAGGCGGGTTACCGTCGCGGTGAGGACCGATAATACAAAGATTGAGATTGACACAGATGCAATCAGTATCCCGAGACCGGCGCTCTCATCAGATAATGCGCCCGCAATGGGAACCCCCACCCCGAGGATGGCTAGGACCATGGCGCTGCGGGTTGTGAAATGCACTTGGTCTCGCAAAATACTCGTGTACCACACCATTTTTTCGGACAAACCGACCAGCTCCTTATTTTTCCAGGCGAAAGGCAACGCTACAGGACCCAATTTTTTGGGGACTATTCAAAAGCCTCGACCCAACTTGACAAAGCCTAACAGCCCACTTCCTTCGCACATATGGCCGGTTGCGCTTACTCGTGGTGTTGATGTCAGTGGATACTTCAGTCACCACCAGGGTGTTCCTGACCTCTCCTGAATCTCCGTCGTACCTCAACTTTCCTAGAATCAGGGCAAACAGCGAGTTTCAGTTGCTGAGCGGTTCGAATCAATTCGGGCGCCTCCGGGTGTGTTGCCATCGACCAATCGGTGGTGCGTTCCGAGGTGTCGGCGTATTCGTAGAGTTCGTTGACCTCCGGATGGCTCACACGGTGCCACTTTCCGAGGCTGCAACCGCTCAGAGGACAGAGTAGAGTACCGGGCATATTCAGATAATCGAAAGGTTGTCCCAATGCTGAAAGCCTCCTCGATAGCGCTTTCCGCGTCACTGTTCCTCGCTCTTCTCGGCGGGTGCCAGGCAATGGACCCAGGTCTTGAAGCACCGATCCCCGTCGCTACCGAAGAGTCACCCCAGGTGGAGGTAGTCGCGGATGCTTTCACCTTTGAGTTGGGTTCCAGCATCGGAATTGAGGGAGTCTCTCCCGAGTTGATAGCGCTTCCCGAGGGTGGGTATCTCTTGTTCGTGACCGGCCTGGGAGAAGACAGGGTCTATCGCTCCGATGACGCAATCACCTTTTCCCCTGAGCCGAGTGTGCAGGTTCCTATGGGGAGTGATTACTCGCTTCTCCAAAAACCCGATGGAACCTGGTTGCTGTACTACGTGATGATGGAAGGTCCGCCGGGTGCGCAGGGTGCGCCTGGTGAACCCATGGATCCATCCACGGCGAGAAAGGCTGTGATGGTGTCTACCTCACAGGACCTTCGAACCTTCGCGCAGGGCTCACCCACCGGGATTAGTCAACAGACTGCGGACCGTGCCTGGGGCGTCCCTGACACATATATCGGACCCGATGGAACCTATCGAATGATGTGGGTTGACAAAGCAGCAGGCCAAAACTGGGAAGTGTTGCGAACCGCATCATCTTCCGATGGGCTTTCGTTCAGCGCTGATGACGACTTTGTGATTTCCGATGGTTATGTGGACCCATTCATGATGAGAGCTGAAGAGGGTGACTGGCTTTTGCTGTTATCGACCACACCGGGGAGACTTCCGCAAAAGATTTTTGTGGCAACATCTCCCGACGGCATCACGTGGGATATTCCAAAATCACCACTCCTCGAAGCATCGGATCGAAACTATCTCGACCCTACTGCCGTTGAAACCTCTGAAGGGGTGTGGCAGGTAATTTTAAGTACGGTGCCACTGGCCAACGCACTATCCGGACCCTACGAGTACGTCTCGGGTGTTTTCACCGAAACTCCCTAAGCCAAATCACCGCTGGGCCGCGCTGACGGGAAGGGGCACTTGCGCACATTCTTGAGCGCGGAATAGAAGCTCCTCAACACGAGGAGTCCGTAGGTGAGGCTAACCCCCGTAGGCGAGAATCCGATTGGAGAACTTGAACTCTCCGACGTAGAGGTTTCCAGCGACTACCTCCACAGAGGCAGGAAAATAGAGTCCGTCAGCGGTAGTTTGCGGGCGGTCACCTATCTCTCCGCCGATGATACTAGCGGGTTCCTTGCCCGCTTGAGCATCGGCGAGGCTATCCCAAAGCTGGACGCGGTGAAAAGACGTGTCCGCAACCGCGAAACCAAAGGGTAAGAATTTTGCTTGCTGAGGGAGATTTGCTCGGATTGGCAAGGTTTGAGGAGCGCCCCCGGCCTTGATGTCGACCGTGAGCACCGCTGCACCCTCCTTGGGCGCGATGACTAAAACGCCATCTTTCATGTCGAGCCGGCCAGGGCCTTGAATCGAGTATGACCTGACGGGTTCACTCGACCCATCTGGCAGCCCTTCGAAGACAGAAACCGTATTGGTTTGGCCATCGGAAATAGCGAGGTAAGTGCCGTCGTAGGCGACACCTTTAAGGTCTGAGAGCACCACGCTGCCGAGACTGCCCCGGTAAACGCTGGTGGGCAGATCTCCGGGTGCGAAATTTTCCCATATCGCGAGGGAGTCTCGCCCGGCAATGATGAGAGTGTCATCAGCGAACGTGTTATCCCAGGCTGGGAATCCCGTGAGGTAAATGTAGTCCGCTCCGGCACCGTCTTCTCCTGGTGCCTCGTTCCACACATATATTCGACGGTCATAGTCGCTCGTGGCCACAAGGGCACCATTCGCGTTGACGAGCACAGGATTTTGAATGAAGCCATCCCTCAGCAGAGTGGACACATCGGGATCGGCATCAAAAACAGAGAAATCGGGAACTTTTCCGACAAGGTCATCGGGGAGAGAGGTCCACCCAGTGACTCGATTTCCGTTGTATTCGATGAAGTAGATTGCCTCCTCGGTGATGACGACGTCCCCGCCGTCACCACCTAAGTAGCTGTGCCCGGTTGTGTTCATCAATGCCACGGTGTTTCTTATCTCTGATTGAGCCGAGGGTTGCGGAGGATTCTGCGGTTGAGGGTCACCAGGTTGAGGGTCACCCGGGGCGGGGGGTTCCCCTGGTGAGGGCGGGCCAGGCTGGTCTCCCTCTGGAGGAGGCCCACTCATTGCAGCGCCGGTTTGGAACTTACTCATCGTGGTTTGATTGTCGGAAGGAAAATCTGGCCAATAGTGGGCATCTTGACCCCCGGCAGCGAGAGCAATCAGCCCGTCAGGTCCTACGTCTCCCTGATACCAATCCCAGATACATCCATCGGGATCACCGATAGGGAGACGATTGACCCATATGTGGGACTGCCGATTACGGTTTCCTAGCGCTTCGCCCCAACACTCCGCCTGGGATCCGTTCTCGTCACCGATAAGAAAGTTTGCTCCATCCGAGGTGATGTTCCTCGGTGTTCCCACTCCTTGGGGTTTAGACGTGAACGTGGGTCGGGAGTTTCCATCCAGCGGGAATGAATCCCACACCAAAATCGCTCCTCGCCTGGTATCCGTCACCACCAGGTTGGTGCCATCAGACCAAATTCCCCATGGCCATCCTTCCGCGTCACCCATCCCCGCAAAATCGATGGCAAAGTCGGCTTCAGCACCGTTTTCTGTCGGCACACTGCGATAGACCAGGACGCGGCCGTTCTCTGTGTCGGCGATCAAGAGTTTCCCATCAGGGGTCATCTCTACTGCGCCGGGCCAGTTCATATCGGCCATTCCTGAACCTGGTGTTGTGTCGGTGAAGTTTGGCTGCCCCACTACTACGTCAGGTTCCGCGGGACCGGTCGGTAGGGTCGCAAAGATCAGAACTCGGTTGTTAAATCGGTCTGCCACGGCAAGGTGCTTTCCATCGGAAGCCCCAGACGCGGGGTGATTAAGTGTTGTTCCCGACTCTGTGGCGCCCACACCATAGACCGAGAGGCCAAAATCTGCTGAGGCGGACGGCGCGGAGGTGAGCGATCCTGTTGATGCCTGATACGTGGCCGCCATCGGACACACTTCAAACTCGCCATCGTTTACCTGGACGATGTAGCCGGCGGCAACCTGATCGCAGAGACCCAGCTCATCAACCTCAAGGGGCGAGTCTTGGGCTTGTTCGGAAGCGAGATCGTTCTCTCCCTCGACGTTTTCGGCGGTGCAGCCAGAGACAAAGAGCACCGCACTGGCGAAAACAACAACAAGCCGCTGAGAAAGCCTCACCATGACCTGATTGTACCTTCCCATGCGGTCTAGGCGGCGGTTATTTGGACTTCCGCAAAGCGCCATCAAAAAAATCGATCAAAGCCGCCGCATAGCGGTCAGTTTCGCTCAGCATTCCCTCGGTATGGTCTGATCCTTCGAATGTTTCGAGAGTCACGTTAACGCCTGCGGACTCCGCATAGTCGCGAAACTTCACAGCGCCTTCATACGCGAGGCGCTGGTCGAGGGTTCCATGCAGCAGCAAGAGTGGCCTGTCACCCGCTGCGTCGATTCCCGCGGGAATCGACGTTTCGTTGAGATTGACCCCACGGATTTTGGCGGCAATATCAGCCAGAGTCCATAGGCTTGGCGGAAAGCCCTGGAACTCGACTTCTTTCCTGGCCGTTTCCGCGAAGTCGAAGATAGGGGCTTCCATCGCGAAAGCGCTCACGTCTTGTGTCTTTGCCGGGAGAATTGCCGTGGCAATGGCGCCTCCTGAGACCCCGAACATACCAATCTCTGAGGGATCGAGCCCTTTTTCGGCGGTGAGCCACGCTGCGACCTCTGCGAAATCGTCAGATTCATCTTGGCCAGCTGAATGGCGGCCATCCACACACGTCGAATTACCGGTATCCCGTTGATCCACCAACAACACGTTGAACCCTGCTTTGGCCAACATCGCGGAGGGAAGCAGCGCGTTATAGTCTCGCCTAGATGAGCCGTAGCCGTGGGTGACGATCACGGTTTCGTTGGTCATCGGGTAGCCACCCTTAATCCACCACGCTTCGAGAGCGACCCCTTCCGCAACCGGAATCGTCACCGTTTCTACTGGGATATCAGTGATCCACCAGTCGGAGAGGTCGTAGTCAATCCACTTGGTCCAGCCGTCACCGGGGAAGGGCCCATCCTCCGGGGAGTAAAAGGCAGCAGGTGAGTTGTTCAGGTCGTCGTCATTAATCCCACAGGGGACCGACGTTCCCTCTCGGTACACATAGTCACCAACTGCTAGCCCACCCCCCGCTACGAGAGCGACGACGGTAACGGATGCAATTTTAAGGGCAGCTCGAATAGACACCAGCAGATGCTACCAGCTCCCTCTCACCTGGTCGCGGACCGCCTGAGAAATCTGAACAAGATGGCACCACCCGCATCATCCCCCGAAATGCACGACTTGGTCAGTGAATTGGTCAGAACCGATAGTCCGTTGTATGCAGCTAGTTGGTGGGGGTTCCCTGAGCGGCTGCCTTGGGAGTCTTGGGTCTTTCATCCCAAAACTTCCATAAATAGAGGGATGCATACGACCGGTAAGGCGCCCAGTCGTTACTCGTTTCGGTGAGGTCAGCATCTTCGCCAAACAGGGCCCACAGTGCTTTCCGAAGCCCTAAATCTCCGGGCGACCAAATGTCAGGGCGCCCCATCCCAAAAATCATGAACATTTCTGCCGTCCAGAGCCCAATGCCCTTGACCGCAGTCAAAGATGCTGTGATGTCAGCTTCCGGCATCGTTTTTAGTGCGTGCGGCTCGAGGGAGCCTTGGTGGAAGGCGTCTGCGAGTGCATGGAGGTAAGAAATCTTGGAATAGGAGAGCCCCTGCTCTCTCATTTCTGGTGGGTCAAGCTCTAATATCCGCTGGGGGTTCATCTCTCCCGCCAATGTGCGCAACCGAGCCTCAATAGTGTCGGCAGCTTTGACCGAGAGCTGCTGGCCGATGATGGAGGAAACTAAGACATCGAAGTAGAGCTCGGGTGGCTTGGGATCAATAGGTGGCGGAACAAATCGAGAGATGAGGTCGGCCATCACCTCACTTGATGCACTCAGGTGTGCTTGTGCTTGAGCGAGATGCTGACCCATGTCTTCAGGTTAGGGCAGAGCTGTGGTCTTCTAGGGCACACCTCTCGCCGCGCTAGAGACCGCCAGGTTGTCACTTCCACCGCGCACGCGGGGGCCGATTCTCCAGCATAAGTGCTCGGTGAAAAGTTGCTGATAAGTCGCGTTTCGGCGGCCTATGTCTGAGATGCCCAGAGTGGCGTGTAATCGTGACCCAGCTTGCGGATGAGAGATCGGAGCGAGGTCGCAGACATCCCAACGACGGCCCAAGGGTCACCCTCGACTCGCTCGATGAAGGCAGCACCCTTGGCATCCAATGTAAAGGCACCGGCGACTTTCAGGGGCTCCCCGGTCGCTACGTAGTCATCAATTTCCGCATCGGTGATATCACCGCGGAAATGAACCGTGGCGTTCGTTACTTCTCCTACTCCCGCGCGGAACGTGCCCCCGGTGTGGTCGATGACCCACAAGCCTGAATGCAGGATGCCGCGGTGTCCGCGCATTGCCTTCCAGCGAGAAACAGCCACACCGGGATCATGGGGCTTACCCAGGAATTCGCCGTCACATTCAAAAACTGAATCTCCCCCGAGCACCAACCCATCAATTCCTTCGCTCAGCACACTCTCGGCTTTGAGTTGTGCGAGGTGGAGAGCAATTGTTGCGGCATCGTGGGGAGGGGCAAGGGCTGCAACGGCGGCGTCTTCATCAACGGTGGGAGAGATTACCTGCGCCGAAAGCCCAATATCTCGAAGGATTTGGGCTCTGGCGGGAGAGGTGGAGGCTAAGTAGAGAGTGGGGGTCACGCCGGATCCTTCACAAAAGTTGCCACCGTTTCCATGTGGTGGGTGTGGGGAAAGAGGTCCCAGCTTTCGAGAAAGACCATCTCGTATCCGGATTTCATTAGTGCCGAAGCGTCTCGGGCGAGAGCGACTGGGTCACACGCGACATACACAATCCCTCCAGCACCGAGCGATGCCAGCGCCGTGGTGACTTCCGCTTTAGCTCCACTGCGCGGTGGGTCAAGAATGATGGTCGCCCGAGACCACGGGGCTTTTTTCCCGGCCAAGTCGCGTGCTTTCCCGGAAATCCAACGATCCACTCGTGCTGCGATGGGATCCACTTCTGCGACGTCCGCGAGGTTTCTGCTCACGTAGCTCAGAGCCCGCTCGTCTGACTCCACTGCGGTGAGAGATATTTCTTTGCCAGCAACTTGTGCCATGGCGTGACCCAACAAACCCACGCCGGAATAGAGGTCAGCATTGTCGGCATCGGCGTGCAGCCTGGCGGGGTCAATGGCTCGCGTGACGGCGTCGCTGAGAAGGGCAGGTGCCGACTGGTGGACTTGCCAGAAGGATTGGTCGCTCAGGTGAAACTCAACCTCACCTACTCGCTCAACAATGTCTCCAGGTGCTTGTTCGTCGATGACCAGCCGCACACCAGAGCCTGTGGTGTCGAGTGCTCGCACGGTGTGGGCACCTTCGAAGGGTGTGTTCACGATGCCAGAGGATCTGATTGCATCTGAGGCGAGTGGCAGGTCTTTTACCGGGATTACGGTGTGACTCTTCTCCGCATAGGGACCCAGGCGACCCGACTCATCAGCGTGGAGCGTTACGCGGGTGCGCCACCCCAGACCGTTTCGCTCGTCATCTCCTGGAACACCCTGCACCGTGACGCCCTGAAGCACATCTTCTGAGATTCCCCCGAAACGCATCAGGGAATCCTTCAGGATGTGGGTTTTGAGCTCGCGTTGATGGGGCAAGGCGATGTGGCCATAGTCCGCGCCACCGGCGCGCTCTGCGGCAGGCCTCGAGATATCTGCTTCTGGCCAAATATGGGGGACGCGATGGGGGCTCGGGGTAATGATCGAAAGCGCTTGGGCTCGCCACAGTGACTTCTTGGAGTCATCCGTGATTTCTGCCCGAACAATGTCGCCAGGGATAACGCCGGGGCAAAAAATGACCCGTCCCTCGAGGCGTCCGATTCCAGAACCGCCGTGGGCCATGGCCGTTATTTCAAGTTCGACTATCACCGCCCAAGCCTAGGAGCTTTCGGGCAGAATAGATTCAGACCCCAACTCAAGGAGAACTTCATGGATGTACGCGGTTACGCCGTCATGTCAGAACAAGCACCCCTCACTCCCTGGGCTTTCACCAGGCGAGAGGTGAGGGATGACGATGTCGCGATCGACATTGAGTTTTCTGGCGTGTGCCATTCGGACATTCACACGGCTCGCAGCGAGTGGGGCCCCATCAGTTTTCCGTGTGTCCCCGGTCACGAAATCGTCGGTCGCGTATCAGCCATAGGCAGTGCAGTGTCAGGGTTTTCTGTGGGCCAACGAGTAGGCGTAGGCGTCTATGTTGATTCCTGCCGCACCTGCAAGAACTGCCTCTCGGGCATGTCCAACTACTGCGAAGAAGGATTCACCGGCACCTACAACACTCCCGAGCGCTCTGGCGAAGGAATCACCCAGGGCGGCTACTCCACCGGCATCGTGGTGAACGAGGGTTATGTTGTCAACGTTCCAGAGTCTTTGGACCCCGCCGGTGCTGCGCCACTGTTGTGTGCTGGTATCACGCTCTACTCGCCGCTCAAAGAATTTGGCGCCGGACCAGGAGTGAAGGTGGGCATCGTGGGCTTGGGTGGCTTAGGCCACATGGGTGTCAAATATGCGGTGGCCATGGGAGCAGAGGTGACGGTCTTTTCTCACTCTGAGAGCAAGAGAGACGATGCACTGGCAATGGGCGCACACCACTTCGTGGTGACGAATGACGAAACGGTCTTCCAAACCCACGCGAAGCAGTTCGCACTGATTATCAACACCGTGTCAGCATCAATTGACTTGAACCTGTATCTCGAATTGCTGGGGCTGGATGGAACTTTGGTGATGGTGGGCCTTGCCGCAGAGCCCTACCCGATCAAGCCTTTCTCCATGGCGCCACAGCGCAGAAGGATTGCCGGAAGCACCATTGGTCCGGTCTCCGAGTTACAAGAGATGTTGGACTTCTCAGCCGAGCACAACATCGTTTCGGATGTTGAAGTCATTGATGCTGATTACGTGAACACGTCGTGGGATCGCGTGGTGGAAAGCGATGTGCGCTACCGCTTCGTGATTGACGTCTCCACCATCTAGTTACGGGCGGGAGGCGGCCTCGATGAGGCCGCTAAACACTCGAAGGTCCGAAAGATTTTCCTCAGGGTGCCATTGAACAGCGACACAAAAGCTGGAACCGGGGAGCTCAACACCTTGAATCGTGCCGTCAAAACCGTGGGCACTCACGGTGAGCGAGGGTGCAACCTCGTCGATGGCTTGATGGTGATACACGTGTCCTTGAACGCTCGAGTGGCCGTCAAAGAGCCTGTGTAAACGGGTGCCTTCGGTGAGCGTCATCTCCTCAGGGTGGAAAACCCCATCCCCCACGCGATAGCGGTCATGGCCCACTACCTCCGGCAGGTGCTGGTGGATGGTTCCCCCTAAATGGACGTTCAGCATTTGTGCGCCGCGACAAATGCCTAAGACAGGAAGCCCTGCTTTCAGAGCCTGGGTGAGGAGTGCATCCTCAAAGCCATCGCGCAGATCCTCGGAATCTTGGGTGTGGGCGTTTTTGTCTTGCCCGTATCGAGCCGGATTGATATCTGCACCACCGGTGACCAGCAATCCGTCGAGGCGTCCGATAATCCTGCCAGCCTCCCCACCCGTGACAACCTGCGGAGGCAACAAGACCGCAATGCCTCCAGCTTGCGTGATCGCTTCCACATATTGGGCAGGAAGCACGGCGAGTTCACCGTCATAGATGGTCATCTGACCGGGAGTCAAATATGTTGTGAGACCGATGATGGGGGAAGGCATAGCTCCTATTGTGGGGGATTGATTCAGTGCTTGCTAACACCTTCCCGCCAGGCGTGGTGGGCTAGCGTTAGTCAAGATTTGGCCAGAAAAGGACATTCCGTGAGTGCAGCATTTATTGAGGCCCAGAACCTCGTCAAGACATACCAAGCAGGGAAGAAGACCGTCACTGCCTTGGATGATCTGTCCCTGAGTGTGCCCAAGGGTAGTGTCCAAGCGCTGCTGGGTCCCAACGGTGCGGGGAAGACAACGACCGTCAAAGTGCTCACCACTTTGACCACGCCCGATTCGGGCCAGGCAAGAATTGATGGGATCGATGTTTTAGAACACCCCGAACAGATTCGACGGATGATCGGCGTGAGTGGGCAATATGCGGCGGTGGATGAAAACCTGACGGGGTTTGAAAACCTGGATATGGTCGGCAGGCTCTATCACCTCAGCCCTGCAGCATCGAGGGCTAGAGCGCGAGAGCTCATTGACATGTTTGACTTGGTGGAGGCTGGGGACCGAGTGGTGAAGGGTTTTTCCGGGGGGATGCGGCGACGCATTGACCTCGCGGGCGCCTTGGTGGTGAATCCTCCCGTGCTGTTTCTTGATGAACCAACGACGGGTCTTGACCCGAGAAGCCGCCTAGCGCTGTGGGATGTCATCAAGAAACTGGTCGGAGAAGGAACGACAGTCCTCCTCACCACCCAATACCTGGAAGAAGCCGACCAATTGGCGGACAACATCGCTGTGATTGATGAGGGCAAAGTGATTGCCCAAGGAACCAGCGACGAATTGAAGCTGTTGGTGGGCGGTCAACGCGTGGAAATCACGATTCAACACCTGCAAGATCGAAGCGCAGCAATTTCTGTCCTCGAGCGCCATGTGAACGGTGACATCACCTTCGCTGCGGATGAGCGCACGCTGGTCGGGCCTGTCGACAATGCAGCCAAGACCCTCCAAGCGGTCCTCAAGGGTTTGGCGGATGCCGGAGTTGAACTCAACGACGCGGGAATGCGGCGCCCCACCCTCGATGATGTTTTCCTCCAACTCACCGGTCACGCAGCGGAAGAAGTCACAGCATGAGCCAGATTACGGTCGCTCCGGGCACGCCGCTTTCTCGTTTTCTTTCCGATGGCTGGGTGACCACCAGGCGAAACCTTCTCAAAATCAGACGCGTTCCCGACATTTTGGTTTTTACGCTGATTCAGCCGATTATGTTCGTGCTGCTCTTTACCTACGTCT
>Ga0209223_10004912_pt1 | contig 11986 bp, 11 predicted proteins | sample COG_06_FD_184750 | JGI IMG/M metagenome (GOLD analysis project Ga0209223, IMG submission 184750) | Pelagic Microbial community sample from North Sea - COGITO 998_met_06 (SPAdes) (version 2) | ecosystem: Environmental > Aquatic > Marine > Neritic zone/Coastal water | place: Helgoland, sampling...
AAATTGCACAATTATTAGAAAATAAGGAATGTGTACTTTTTAGTAGAGAAGCATACAGCGTAACTTCAAATTACCATGTTCATTATCAATTAGATGTAGCGGATGGTAACTTTCCAGACATTGAAGATATATCTTCTATAGTTTACTGCCCTGGCACTATCAATTTAAAACCTTTTAGATCTTTAAAAGTAGAAGACTTTCAAAACGATTTTGATGTCAACTTTTTAGGTGCAGTTAAGGTCATTCAATACTATCAGAGAGCCTTGTCAAAAGCTGAAAATGCGTCTATAATTTTGTTTAGTACAGTTGCTGTAAATCAAGGTATGAATTTTCATGCATCGATAGCATCTGCTAAAGGAGCAGTTGAAGGACTAACCAAATCGCTTGCAGCAGAATTTGCGGGAAAAATAAGAGTTAATTGTATTGCTCCTTCGCTTACAGATACTCCATTAGCACAAGGAATTTTAAGAAATGAAGACGCCATTAAAAGATCTAATGAAAGACATCCTAGTAAAAGAATAAATACTGCTTCTGATGTAGCTAAAACTGCAGAATTTTTACTACAGAATAACAATATAACTGGTCAAATAATTCATGTTGACGGGGGAATGTCTACTTTAAAAGTATAAAAATGACAATTTTTTGGTTTAGAAGAGATTTAAGATTATTAGATAATACTGGTCTTAATTTAGCACTTTTAAAATCTAAGGATATACAGCCCATATTTATTTTTGACAAAGATATCATTGACGAATTGCCAAATGATGACCCAAGAGTCAACTTCCTTTACGATGAATTACAAAAAATAAATAAAAAGCTAATTTCCTACAATAGTTCTTTAAAAATATACCATGGAAAACCGCTAGATGTTTTCAAACAGCTATCTAAAAAAAATCCTGAATTAAAAATATATGCTAATAGAGATTACGAACCATATGCCATAGCTAGAGATGAAGAAATAAATAAACTTCTGTTAGAGAATGGATCGGAACTTATTTCTACAAAAGACCAGGTAATATTTGAAAAAAATGAGGTGGTAAAAAACGATGGTCTGCCCTACACTGTTTTCACCCCATTTAAAAATAAATGGTTGGCAAAATTTAAGGAGGAAGGATTTCATTTAGAATTAAAATTAAACTCTGAAAACTTTAATAAATCTAACCACGACTTTCCAAGTATGGAAGAATTAGGTTTTATAAGATCTTCTATAAAAGTACCTTCTTTTAGTTTGGATAGAGTCCATAATTATGAGGAAACAAGAAATTTTCCATCTTTAGACAGCACCTCTAAAATTGGCCCTCATTTAAGATTTGGAACAGTGAGTATAAGAGAAATTGTAAGTAAGGTGAAAGACCTTAACGATACTTATTTGAGTGAGCTTGTTTGGAGAGAGTTTTTTATGCAAATATTATGGCATTTTCCAAAAGTAGTTCATGAAAATTTCAGACCTAAATACAATTTTATAAAGTGGAGAAACAACGAAGAAGAATTTGAAAAATGGTGCAAAGGAGAAACTGGTTATCCACTTGTTGATGCTGGAATGAGAGAACTAAACCAAACTGGTTTTATGCACAATAGAGTAAGAATGGTTACTGCTGGTTTTTTATGCAAGCATCTATTAATAGATTGGCGGTGGGGAGAAGCCTATTTTGCCAAAAAACTCTTGGACTATGAGCTTTCTTCCAATAATGGCAATTGGCAGTGGAGTGCCGGTACAGGATGCGATGCTGCTCCCTATTTTAGAGTATTTAATCCAAGTGAACAGATTAAAAAGTTTGACAAACAAAATACCTACATCAATAAGTGGGTAGAAGATTTGAATGAATTTTCTTATCCAGATCCTGTGGTGGAACATTCATTTGCCAGAAATAGGGCAATAGCGAGTTACAAAGAGGGATTAGAAGTTTTTTCCGGAAAAACTTCCTAGTAAACCTTCAAAATTTTAGTTTCTTAATTTTATTGAGTATTCTTAAAAGAAGAAAATCGTAGATTAGTTTCTTAATTATATTTATGAAACTTTCTTTTGCCGAAAAAAAAATACCCACTAACGAGTTGGTACGATATTCAATTCTTTTTTACTGGTCTATATTTTGGCTGTTTAATATTGTAGATAAAATAATTGGCGGTAGCTTATTCCTATGGGTTGGTAGAGACAGATTTGCTCAATTTCAGAAGTTTTTTGCTTCTGCAGGATTGGAATCACCTGCTATAGCCAATTTTGCTTTGATTGTTGCTGCTGCATTAGAAGTTTTTGCTTTTGTTTTCTTTACTGGTGCTCTAATATATTACTTGAAGAAAAAAAATGAGACTTCTAGAGCTTGGTTTTTTATAGGAATAGTTTTAACGCTTATCACCTTCACTATTTTCTCTATAGGAGATCATATTTTTGGAGATAGATTTGAATTATTAGAACATACTTTGTTTTGGTTTTTGACATTATTCTCCTGGGTGGCTTTTATAAGATTAGAGAACAGTTCAGAAAAAGAAAAAATGGTAATTAACAAGAAACAGCTTATACTAGTTTCGGTAATTTCTTTGATGTTGGTTTCTACCACTTGCTTTTCTATATTTAGTTATAATTATAATTTTTTTAGCAGAAGAACAGATGCTTTAACTGCTGAGCAAGTTGGTGATAACATATATAAAGTTTCTTTTCCTTTTCTTGGTGGAAGTGTTGTTTTTGAAAAAACTATTGACCAGTTTAAATCTGAGAATCCAACAAAAAAAATAAATCATATTTATACAGTTCCAAAGCCGCTTAGATTGAAAAAAGCAGATGGTCTTATTTTTTATATAATGACAGAGGATAAATTATGAAAGAAAAAAATATATTAAGATTTTCAATACTGTTTTATTGGACTTTTTTCTGGGGATTAAGTGTTTTAGATAAAATTATTCCTGATGTACATCATCTATGGGTAGGTAAAGATTTCTTTGCATTATTTATTAAGTTTTTCGGATCTCTAGGACTGAAAGACCCAATTTTTGCTACGCTTGCATTGGCTTTTATTTCTTCATTGGAAGGATTGAACTTTGTATTTTATTTATTGGCGAGTATTAATTTTTTAAAAGGAAAAGAATCTCTTTCTCAGAAATGGTTTTTTAGAGCTATTTTCACATCCATTACCTTATTTAGTTTGTTTTCTATTGGAGACCAAGTATTTGGCGATCGTTTTCAACTATTAGAGCATGGATTGTTCTGGCTAATATTAATAGCATCTTGGGTATTATTTAAATACATTTCTAGTTCTGATGGTAAGTTGTTAGAATTCAAAGTAGATAAAGAGGTGAAAATTGCAATAGCAATTGGTGTTTTTATTACTGCAGGTGCCTCCATTTCTATTATAGACTTTTCTAGTAAGACTTTTAATAATGTAAGCGCACCAGTTGAAGGAACTGAAGTAATTGAGGATGTATACAAATTTGACTTTCCATTTTTAGCCGATAAATTGGTATGGGAAACCACCATCAATACTTTTAAAGAAAACCATCCAGAACTTAAAGTCAACTATATCTATACTGGACCGTCAGAGCTTAATTCCAAGAAAAAAACACATATGTTACTATATGTTTTTACAGAGAAAGTGAAATCAATTAAGGATAATTAAAAAAGTTTTATTGGAAGTAAATAGGTAATCTATTGTAGCTTTTTTCGAAATAAGCACTTCTTTTATAAATAAAATATAGCTGGTCCCACTCTGAACTGGCAAAAGCAGCATCTTCCTTTTTCTTTAGTTCATATTCTTTTTTTAGCTTAAAATCGCTATTTAAAATCTCTTCTATTTTATCTATAAAAACATAACTAGAAAAATATTCTTTCTGTTGTAAGTAACTATCAAAAAAATTCCAGCTTAGGTAAGCATCTTCCAACTCTGGTTGTAGTACAGAATGAATAAAAAGTGCGGCGTCTTGATTGGAATTTACCATCCAGTCCCCTTTCTTTAACTGAACTGGTTCTTGATCTCTTTGTACTTTGATATTTTTTAATTTAAAATGTCCTTCGTATGGTTTTTTAGACGGAGTGTAATCAACGACTCTATAGACCCCAAGATTCATTAAAGTATCACGAAGCATCTTGCTCATTCTAACTTTATTGGCTAGTAATCTTTCTACTACATCTTTTTCCTGAGCGGTTATATAATAGAACTTTGGAAGTTGCACAGAATCGTTTGCAACAGAGCTATTGTAAAAGGGAACATATTTAGTGTATGGTTTGTTAGTATCGTACTTAAGTCTACTAAGACCAGTTATTTTATGAATGGGAAAAGAATGCTCATAACCCTTAAAAGGTATAGAATCTTTTTTGTAGGAATTAATGTAGTTGTATTTTAAATGTTGTGATTCTATTACAAATCTTCTAGCATGATTTCTGGATTTTTCAATTGAAGACTTGTTTAATGAAGTCCAATTAATTAATTCTTCCATGAAAGCCAAGGTGGCCTCTACTCTAAGAGGAAATGGCTTTAGCATATGGGTTTCTACTGTGAAACTTATGGAGTGAAATAGAGAGCCGTAGCCCATTGCATATCGAGGAAGGTCGTTAAAAGAAACGATTCCTTCATTTGGAGTTTTGTCTTTTAAATCTACATAAGGAAATAAATCTATTTTATGATTTTCTTTTATAGCATTAGTTAAATTAGGTAATAAATTATCGTAAATAATACTATTTAAATTTGGTGCCAATCTTTCTCTTAGAGAGCTTATATAAGTAAGAATATATTGGTAATCTGCTCCATTGGAAACATGATTGTCTACAAATACATCAGGATCTAATGCATGAAATATTTTGGCAAAAGTGAAAGAGTTGATCGCATCCATTTTTATAAAATCCCTGTTTAAATCTAAATTTTGAGCATTTCCACGAAAACCATATTCATTAGGCCCATTTTGATTGGCTCTACTATTACTAGATCTATTGAGCATTCCACCAATGTTATAAGCTGGAACAAAAGCAACGACAGGTAAGTTTTTAATGCTTTTTTTATTATTTAAAAGCTCATCTAACCATATTAAACAAGCATTAATACCATCTGGCTCACCAGGATGAATGGCATTGTTAAATAAAATAGTAGTCTCTTCCCTTGCTTTTTTAAAGGTATTGGCGGAGTCTTTTGCGCCATTTACAATACAAACATAAATAGGCAATCCATAATCTGATGGTCCCATGTTGTAAAGTTCTACTTGACTATTAGAAATTGAAATTTCTTTAAGATGATTGATTAATTCACTATATGTTGGAGTGGTATTTCCCTTCCATTTTTCTTGGGAATAAACGTTAGAGAAAATTATTGCAAATAGTAAAAGATATATCCATCGATTCATAGATGATGAATTTAAGGAGATTTTTGTGTTTATTAAATATCTACAAAAAAAATCAGCTTAAAAAACTAACTAAAGGCTTGTCATTTCTATAAAACTTGCCATTTTTTAATACATACTGGTAGATGATTTTTGTTCCAGAAAGTGAAAATCCATGAGACTCAAAGACATGAAGAGTTGTGGAATTTAATTCAAAAAAATATATATTTAAATCTGAAGATTTGCCAAACTGTTCAAATTCTTTAATAACAGGTTTTTTTCTAATTTTTTGATCTTTTTTTTTGGTTGTTCTTAATTCCCATTCAAATAAACCAATTTTCCCAATTATAGAATTCTGTAAAACATTGTGAAACAACAACCAATTATTCATTAAGTCTGTGAGAAAAACTGGAGCTTTGTAAGCTTGCAAAATTATGAAATGGAGTTTAAGTGCTCATAAATCATTACCATGGCTAATGTATCTAATTCGCAATATCTTTTCAAAGCTGTTCCTATTTTTTCTCTTTCGTCTTTGGTCATATCAGTATACTGAATTTTACCATAAGCAGTAAGAGCAGCTCCACCATCATCAATATTTTCTATTTGAGAAAGTGAAGTTTCAATTTCTTCATGAGTCATATCTTCATGAACAGAAGGTAACATACTGTATGGGCTAACTACAGTTCCATTTTCTAAGGATAACCATACATGAAGAGAACTAAAGTTTTTACTCGATACATTGATGTCTCCTATGGGTTGGCTATATTTTGATCGAACAAAGTTGCTAGTTTCTAAAATTGCTGGCAATACTTTTTTAATGGAATTAGAACCATAAGTTTTTGGGTGATAGTAAAAGTTTTTAATAATTTGACACAGATCAACCATGTCTCTTGATGGAACCTCCCATTTATTTACAGTATTGTCGGTAGGATGAGAAATAGACTCAATAAACTGAACAAGTTCTTCTTTAAAACTGTAATTACTAGCTAGCAACTGCTTTCTAATGGCATTTAAAATGGTGTTTTCATGGGTTGCATATTTAAAGATAGTACCGTTATCATGAACTAAAGCATCGTGTAAATGCTGCATAAATATAAAATTGGGGAATTCTCCAGGAGAAGTATTGATATATTCAGAAGCATGTTCAATTCTACCATCCTCATATAAAATATGGTGAGAAAATTGAAAAGCTATTTGCTCATAAGCAGTTCTTCCTTTATGAAAAGGCAATGGAACTGTAGAGGTTTCAAAATCGATAAAATGATATGGATATTTCCAGTTACTACTTTCATTTAAAAACCCCTCCTTGTCAAAATACTCGGTAAAATCGTTGTCTCTTTCTTTTTCTACTTGTAGCCACTGTCTTTCAGTTCTTGAAATTTTATTAGCAACAGGCTTTAGTTTGATATCGTCTTCATTTAAATCTTCTTTAAAATACTTCCCCTGTTCAAAAACAGTGGTATTTTTAAAATCCCATATGTTAAATATATTGGGTTTTTTAAACTCTGTGGATTTCCAATTGTGTTGCTTTTGAAAGCAATATTCAAAACCAGACTGTTTATGTGCTAATTCTTTAGTATCACCTTTTTTAAACTCACACTTTTTACAGGCAGAGAAAGAAGTAGGCCAATTGGGATATTTATTTTCTAATCTTACACTTCTAAGCAAATTAATAGCTTCTTGAAAACCTAAATTATCATAGTATTTAAATTCATCATTTATAATTTTTTGAACTGTTTCTGAGTGGTTAATTAAACCCATTAAATTTTCTCCTAAATCAGAATCAGCATTTGCAAGCACCTCCACACCTGTTCTTTTATCTGATTCTTCTTTGACTCTAAACATTTGATTCAGTCCCTCTATAGTTGCTGATTTGGTTTTATCTACTAAATAGAGATAGGGAGTTACTTTACAATGGGGGTAGCTTTTTTGTGTTACATAAGTTTGAAAAGCTAAGTCAAAAAGATAGGGCTTCCAAGAAGAAACTATTTTTCCTGTTTTAGTGGTGAAAGTATGTTCTTCCCTTGGGTCATAAGATTTTGCTTTTACTTCAATAAGTTTGATTTCGTTCCCTTTTTTTACCAGTATATCTGTTCTTATAAAAAGAGATTGGTACAAGAAACCCGCTTCAAATATGGTTACATTATCTTTTTTTAGTAACTCTTTAGTTTCATCATGAAAAAATTGATAATTGTCATCTTTATAAGGAGCATCTATTAGTTTCCCTTCTGGATATTGAAGTCTTGCATATTCTTCTACCTGAAAACCACCACTGGCTAATGCCTTTAGAAAAGGGTCTTCATTTTTAGAATTATAAAAAATGTCTTTGTTATTAGAAAAGTATACTTTGTTTGGACATTCTAAGCCTAATTTGAATCTTGATTTTGATAATGCTTTCATAATAAATAATCTTACACTGCTAACTAGTCTGGATGGTTCCTAGAATCAAAATGAAACCAACATATCTATTAGAACATTTAATTCTTGGTTTGGTGAGGTATATCATTTACCCTTAAATATAATAAATTAAAGCATAATGTATTTATGTTGTGATCTGTCAGTTGTGATTTATATTGTCTGGTTTGGTATTATCTTTTACTGTTTTGCTAATTAATATTCCCTCTTTGAAAGTAAGTATTTGTTCTTTTTCAAAAACAGAGGCGTATCCTAAATTAATTTTTTCAAGCAGTTCTCCTTCAGGAATTCTAATATCACCAGAGAACCAATCGGCAAACACTTCTATTTTATTTGGGAATAAATAGTTAAGGTCCACTTTCTTGTTATTGTCAACAAAACCAACAAATGAAACAAGATAAAGTTGTTTGTTTTTGATTTCCCAAGTACCAATGTATCCTCTTAACAAAGCAGTAGATTTATATATAAAACCAACATCACTTCTAGTCTCCAAATAAGATTTTAGTGGCTCTGTTGCAATGGTTGTTTTTTCACCATTGTAAGAAAGTATGTCACCTGCTTGGATCGTCATTATTTTAGTGGTTTACACAATGTCTAATATATAAATTTATAGATTTCTTTCCCATATTATTTAATAAAACCATTAGTCTATATATGAGTATAATATATTTTCTTAAATAACCATTATATCCAATCCTCAGGCACTATACTTTTATCGCCCTCTTCAAATACTAGAATTCCAGCATTTATATCCTCTTTTAGCATATCTCTTTTTTCAAAAGGTACTGCAGCTTCATAAAGCATATTTTCTTGAGACGCCTCATTAAGATACTTTTTGGCAAACTCTAACCGCATATTATATAACGTTTCTGAAATTTCATCGGATTCATAACCAAAATCCTTAAATGACTCATATTTTTCTATCCATTCACCCTCTTCATCTGTAAATTCCTCAAAATCCCAAGGTGAGCCGTTTGAACCTCTAACATTAGTTTTAATATCACAAAAGCGATATAGGTCAATAACTCCATCTCCATCACTATCTAAATCAAAAGACAGGGTATATTCTCCATTTGTCTGCACTATGGTTGATTGAGTCAATTTTAGATCATTCCCCGTATTGTCATCATAAACCTTAATATAAACATAACTTTTTACTCCACTGCTTTCATCGCTTGAATTGCTCACGTTAGTTACTTCAATAGCACTCTCCTCTTCTTCTTTGACTTCTTCCGAAATTTTATACTTCAATTTTTTAGCCAAGCTTAAAAAAGCATCTATATTTTTAGAACCCCACTGGTTGGAAACCACTACTTCCACTCCAAACTTTATTTTTAAGGGCATTTTAGTGTTAAATCGCTTTGGATCTTCCACATTTGCGGCTTTTCTGATGAATCCCTTACTTCCTTGAATTTCATCTTTAAAAACAGCTGTAAGCTCATCAAAAGAAGGTTTATTCTTTTCTACATAATCTTTTACAATTTCAAAAACCAATTGTCTTTTGTTCAAGTTTTCTCCTATGCCATCAACATTATATTTTGTATAGTCTCTTGCCATAATTTTATAATTCTTGCATTACCTCTTTAAACAAATCTTGATCTACACTGAATCTTGCATCTGACATATAATCATCAATATAATCTTCACAATCGTCTTTATCATCTTCATTTATATCCAACATTTCACAACACTTATTCAACATCTCTTCATTATCTTCATCAAAATTCACAATTGGATTAAGATCAATTTCTCCTATTCTTGTCACAACTAGTATAGGATCATTCTCCCACCAATCAAAATCGTCTTGCTTCATATCCTCTATGGTGTATCCATATTCATCATCAGAAGGGTGTGAGTTTGTTAGAAACTCATGATATATTTCTCTTATAAACTCTTCAAATAAATGATAATGGGTTAGAGTATAAAAATCGTCAGAGTAAAAATTATCCAGCAAAGCATCATACATGTTTTTAATCTCCGAATTCTCCCTATTAACATTAAAGTCCTTTATAGTACATATAAGCTCTTGATTGCCTTTTCTAAGTTCAATATCAACGCTTAAATCTTGACTTGATGGTTCAGTCATTTTTGATTTTTCTGTATCTACTTTTTCAATTGAATTATCCTTTTCCACTCCCTCAGATTGCTCCAATGAAACTTTATATTTCAATTTCTTAGCCAAGCTTAAAAAAGCATCTATATTTTTAGAACCCCACTGATTGGAAACCACTACTTCCACTCCAAACTTTATTTTTAAGGGAATTTTGGTATTAAATCGCTTTGGATCTTCTACTTTTGCCGCTTTTCTGATGAATCCTTTACTTCCTTGAATTTCGTCTTTAAAAATAGCCGTAAGCTCATCAAAAGATGGTTTGTTTTTTTCTACATAATCTTTGACAATTTCAAAAACCAATTGTCTTTTGTTCAAGTTTTCTCCTATTCCTTTTACTGTGTATTTTGTATAATCTCTTGCCATTTTGTTTTATTTATATGTTTATTAGTCTATTTACATTTGCTATTAAATTCGCTCTGTATACTCTTGAAGTTGCACCTCCAGAAAGCTGATTTCCAATAATGAATTTGGTGTCGTTTCTTGTGCAAACGCCGTTATTATCCAAATAATCATTGTAGAAATAAAAATCTTTTCCAGCTTTCTTTAAATTATGATTTTTTCTATCAAAAAAACTTTCTTTTTTTTCCATCAATATCTTAACTAATGTAGCATTGAAAATGAAGACATATTTAGGCTTAACTAGAGTTAATATTTTATCTAAATGCTCAACTAGCTTATTTAGATGATTATTATGGGAAATCCATTTCCTAACGTTACCTGAATCTGTATTTCTTAACTGGCAAAAATCATAATGGAAGACATCCCTTTTAAAATCTTTACCAACTGATTCAAAAAAATTATCAAGGGTCTTAAAATATATTATCTGTTTGTTATATTTTAATTCGTGTTGATAGTTTATTATTTCTTTAATTTTTCTCGCCTTATCATTCCTATACTTGTTAAATCTTTCTTCACCTTTGTTATTACTAGACTGATCTATCTCAAAAATTTCATTTATGTTTTTTTCTGCATTTTCTGTTAAAGATGGATTGATTCCAATAGTCATATATCTTTTTTTCTTTAAATCTATGGTTTCATCGTAATACATGATTGGATACCAATTCTCGCTACAAGGATTTAAATCCTTGTACTCACTATCCAAGAAAGAATTGAAATCTGAAATGGAGTTTATTTTTTTTGCATTCATAACTTTAAATTGATTTAATGTGATCATATAAACGAGTAAACAAATTTCCGCTAAGCGAATGCGTTAATTTTTCTGAACTTAAATTAGGTGGCAATTGTCCTTCTTCTAATCTATCAAATTTATTATGCCAGTAATAGGAAAAAAGCTTTTCATTGGTTTCAAAATCTTTATACACAAAAATTTTGGCTGGTGAAGAATAAATATCTTTATTTAATTCTGCCAGCTCAGCTTGATTTCCAAACCATTGGTCATCGTGATTATCCCACTGAGTTATTTCAGATTTTAGCATACCACATATAATTCCATGAATTGGCGCAATTGTCATCTTGAAATTTTCGTAATTATCATTATTTCCCGGTGAATTTTTAAGTCTAATTACAATAACACTTCCCCATTCCGGTTTCCAGATGATTTTACAGCTGTCTGGTAATGGGGAAGTAATGTATCTCTTCATGGTCATAAACAATTAAAAACAATTTATAGAAGAATTATCCTTTAATTAGTACATAAATAGTACATTTAAAAAATGTTAAACATTCTAAAAAAAAAAACTTTTGAAAGAGTAGGATTTAAAATCAATAATCTAGGAAGTGCAATACAGCTTAGTAATATTATTTTAGAAGAAAAAGACGAATTTATTAGCTATAACACCATTAGAAGGCTATTTAAAGTTGTTAAAACCAACGAAAATCCTTCAAAAAAAACAATAGATATAATTTCTCGATTTAACGGTTACAATAACTATAATCATTTTATAAAAACTTTCAAGTACGAAAACAAATGGAAGCTTCAAAATGATATTTATGAAATTTTAAATAAAATGGATTTAGATCTTTTAATTCATTTTATTAGAAAAAATTTAAGAGCAAAAGAGGACCATGTTTCTATAGTAATTCAAGTTTTAAGAGAATTATTTCTTCAAAAAAGATATTATGAATTGTATAAAGCTTTAGAAATAGAGGAACTTAAAATTGAAAATCTTACTTACGATGAAGTAGCCCACATAGGAAACG
>Ga0209223_10004920_pt1 | contig 11965 bp, 13 predicted proteins | sample COG_06_FD_184750 | JGI IMG/M metagenome (GOLD analysis project Ga0209223, IMG submission 184750) | Pelagic Microbial community sample from North Sea - COGITO 998_met_06 (SPAdes) (version 2) | ecosystem: Environmental > Aquatic > Marine > Neritic zone/Coastal water | place: Helgoland, sampling...
GTGCCATGGTTCAAGATATATCGCAAAAGAACCGTTGCGTTTTCCACCACCCTGATCAACATACCTGGCAGTTTTATTATAAACTTGTAACATCGGCACAATACCATTTGAAGTGCCGTTTGTTCCACGAATGTGGCTTCCCTGACCCCTCACATTATGAATATGCAAACCAATTCCACCCGCCCATTTTGAAATTTTAGCACAATCTTTTAAAGTATCATAAATACCGTCAATGCTATCATCTTCCATCGATAAAAGGTAGCAAGAACTCAGTTGTGGTCTGGGCGTGCCTGCATTATAAAGGGTTGGTGTCGCGTGTGTAAAATATTTTTGGGACATTAAATCATATGTTTCTTTTACTAAATCCATATTATCACCATGAATTCCCAAAGCAACGCGCAACCACATATGTTGCGGTCGTTCCATAATTTTACCATCTATTTTCATTAAATAAGCCCGCTCTAACGTTTTAAATCCAAAATAATCAATTTCATAATCTCTCTGATAATCGATAATATTATTTAAATACTCTTTATTTTTTTCTACTGTATTAAACAAATCCTCATGAATTAAAGGAACAATTACACCATGAACATCTTTAAAATTATATAATTTATTAACAACATCTGAAAACACTTCGCTTGTATTCTTATGGCTATTTGATATAATAATTCTACTTGCTAAAATTCCGTAATCATAATGTTTCGTACATAAGGAAGCACACTGTTGTGCGGTCAATTCATCTAACACAGTTGTAGGGATGTTGGGATATATTTGATCTATCACATCCATAACTAACTGGCTATAATTTAATTTTAGTTGAGGTTTAATGTTAATACTTAGGTTTTTTACACGATTCAAGATTTTATCAAACGATATATCTTCATAACGACCGTTCCTTTTAATAACCTTCATATCATAATCAGCAGACATTATATATAGATATTTATATAATTTTAAGTAGTTGTTAATAAATAATAACGAATCACGAATTATTAAGAATAATTTCAATTCTATTTTCTAAAAATTTTAAAAAATAACAAAAAATCTTTCATTTTAAGAATTTTGACTTTTGAAAAATAAAAAAAAAGTGATTTTCCTACATTATGGTAAAAAAAACAATTGTTGACTAAATAAAACCTATCTACACAAAATTTTGAACAAATTAATCCCAATAATTTTGCTATTTTTTGGAGAGTTTTTTGTTATCCTATTTTAAGAGAAAATGATAAAAAAAACTCTCCAAAACTCTCCAAAAATATGGGTATGTGAGTATTGTGATTATAATGCTAACAGAATTAGCGATTTAAATAAACACTTTAACACGAAAAAACACGTTTTTAACACAATGATAAAAAATGGTAACAAAAACTCTCCAAAAAATTATCTTTGCGTTTGTGGTAATGTTTATAAATATCAATCAGGATATTGTCGCCACAAGAAAAAATGTATCCAATTTATTGAGAATAAAAATATTATTGAGAATAAAAATATTATTGGGAATAAAAATATTATTGAGAATAAAAATATTATTGAGAATAAAAATATTATTGAGAATAAAAATATTATTGAGAATAAAAATATTATTGAGAATAAAAATATTATTGATAATAAAAATATTATTGAGAATAAAAATATTATTGATAATAAAAATATTATTGATTTGTTACAAGACGCAATGACACAAAATAAAATATTGCAAGAACAAATGATTAATATGCAAAATAATAACGAAGAGGCAATAAAAGAACAAAATAAAATATTGCAAGATATAATACCTAAGATTGGCAGTAATAATAATTATATCAATATACAAATGTTTTTAAACAAGGAGTGTGCACAAGCAATGTCTATACAAAATTTTGCAAATAAGTTATTAATTACTATGGATGATTTAACAAAAAATAAATATGAATGTATATCTAACGTTGTATTGAAAAACTTAAAACCATTATCAATAAAGGAAAGGCCATTTCATTGTACTAATTTTGAAAATAAAGAGTGGTTTGTTAAAGATGATAATCAAGGATGGGAAGAAGATAATGGAGAGAAATTATTAAAAAATACCGAAGCAGGTATTCAAAAAAAATGGTCCAATGAATTTGAAAAATTATATCCCCAATGGATAAATAATGAAAAATTAAAAGAGAAATATATTGAAATTGCTGGAAATACAAGTTCAAAATTATTAGAAAAGAATAAAAATATATTATTAAATGAGTTAGCGAATGAAACATTACTTAAAAAACTTGTTTAATTGCACATTTAGCTATTTATATAAAGATTCATTAAATATTATTTACTTCGGGAAAAATACACTTGGGTGGTGCGTTTGTGAATCTACAAACTTGTCATAACTCAACATGTTTAGTTTAATTTGAGTATATTTACATCCCCAATCTTTTAATTGTTGATGTAATAAGAGCGAACAACATTTGTTGGTTTTATGTTCTCTCTGTGAATTATAATAGATTATATTTCCGTTATCAAATAAATTATTAATAAAAGCAATTCGTTTATAATTAGGTTCTGAGTTTTCATAATCGGTTTCATTAGTTTTGCAAATTACATTGTCTATTCCAAAATAATAGATCATATATTTATTATTGTATTATAATTATTGTTTTATATTTAAATATAATTATATAAAAAAATTTAATTATATTTTTATATATTATTTATTATATGGTTGCGTTATAATATTAAAAATATTTTTTGTTTCAATATTTGTTATTATATTATTATTGGATATATCATTTTGAGGTTTAGTTTTTATTATATTAATTTTATCGAATAAACATATTCCCTTGCCAATACCAATATCATCGCCAAAAGCCGGTTTATTTTGTTTCTTTTTATCTGTTTTTGGCTTCCGATTGGGCTCTCGATGTTTAAATCCATCAACCTTCTCTCGTTCTATAGTATCCCAAATACTTTTAAATTTTGGTAATACCAAATTAAACCATAATTTATTACGCAATACCAATACGCAACTAATTATTTCTAATTTCCAATATATATTTTTTCTCCATGTCATATTATCATATTTATTCATCATTTCAGATTCCCATATAGTAAAATCTTTCTCATTTATATTTAGTGGTGCGTATTCATAGCAAGGACTACCATTTTTAAGAAAGTATAACATTACTCCTTTCTGTTTTCCTTCATCAGATACATTAAAACTACCATCTGCTTTAAATTCGTCATAATCTTCATATTCAATAAATTTTGTTTCTAAAAAATCACATTCGTTTAATTGACAAACTTCCATTTGCATTTGCATCTGTATCCAATACTCGTATTTTGGATTACCATTAATTTCACGATTAACGATATTTTTTACCTCAACCATTCTACCAAACAAATTAGAAGTTTCGTCGGTTACAATACCGTCTGGTGAAGCAGCAAGAAATTTATATCTTTGATGAGGTATACACCCAAAATCCGAGACTTTTGTTTTATATTTGGCTTCATACCATTCGATTGATACTGGTTCATATTTTTGTCCCCAATGCATCGGTGATTCCGTATTAACATTGCTGAATTTATTTACATCAATATCATTGCATTTCTCATATATTATTTCATTTTGGGCCCGCTGTGTTCCAAAAACCTTCCATATATTACTTGCTGTCAAAACTTCATGGCGAAACTTATACCATTCTTCCGTTCTTTGTTCTGGTTGTGGTATATTTTTAAGATAATCTAATTTTATTTTCATGTTTTTAAAATTAGGTTTAATTCTTATATGCGTATTAATATATGATCTTCTTGGAGATACGTGATTATAAAATATAGATAGCGAAATATTAATAGCACGTTCTATTATTTTATGAATATCTATATTTTTTCCATCATAAATATTATGAACTTGTAGATATATATTATCCCTCAGATTGTCTTTTAACTTCTCTTCAAACTTTGGATTAGCATATATATCAGGATCATAACATATAATTTCATAAATTAATGAACCAGACAACTCAACAATACTCGTTAAATCTTCATTGGATAATTTATCTTTGTTATCTACTTCATGTAGTTTATTAGTAAATTTGTTCATTTATATAATTATATGTATATTTATTATACGTATAATCCTTTAATATTTATCAATTTTATCTTTATCTTTTTTTTTCTTTTTTTTTAATTTAGGTTTATTATGAGAGGGCAATGATTTAATAGTAGAATTTTTCTTATCGTTTCTTTTTAACGTATATTTGTTTGTATTATTATTAAAAACTAAACTTGGTATATCTTTTATAAAACACTCTTCTTTATCATAAATAACATCTTTAACACTTGTTAACCTTTTTCTATCCAACGAATCTGTTAAATATACCTTTAGTGCTTGTATATTTGTATCATTTAATTTTTTATCCTTAGATAACGTATCAACGTATGAATTTAATTTAATTATTTTTTCTGTTTTTCCCAATTTAGTCCATGCTTCTTTTTTACTGTTTGATGTTTCATTGTGTAAAATTAAATTCATATTGTCATTCTTGTCATTCTTGTCATTTTTATCATTATTGTCATTCTTATCATTATGGTCATTATTGTCATTCTTATCAAGAATGTTATTTATATTATCATTATTCATTATATATTAATATAGTTTAAAGTTTAATACAGTTTAATAAAGTATTATATTAAAATTATATATCAAAGTTATATATTATAATGAAATCTATAAGTATTACTGGTAAAAATAATATTGATAAGATTATTCATAATAAAGATAATAATAAAGATAACTTTTCTAAGAGAAATAATGTTAATTATCAAGAACCAAGTTATAGCGAACAATTACGATTAATTAATAAATATTATATGAAACAACAAGATAATATGGAAATAAATATAATACGCGAAATAAAATCAAAATTAAGTGGTTATAAAAATCAGGACATAAAAAAACATATATATCATGAAGATAAGTTGATAACATTGGATGAAATTATAGAAAAATTAGTTATTTCAAAATTATTATGTTTTTATTGTAAAGATAATGTTAAAGTATTATTTGTTATGGTAAGAGATAACAAACAATGGTCGTTGGATCGTATTGATAATAATATTTGTCATAGTAATGATAATACAGTTATTTGTTGTTTAAAGTGTAATTTGGAGAGAAGAGTGCAAAATGCTAATAATTTTAAATTTACAAAACAGTTAAGAATTAAGAAAGTTTAATTATATGGATTATTGAATACATTGCGGAATTATAAACATCCATGGTTACATATATAATATTCTTGATCGTTTAATAAAATATATCCGAACTCATAATCATGTATATGATACAATTTTTTATTGGTATTAAGTATTTCTATTAATCTATATAAATCTTCTTTTTTTATGTTTTGTTCCAATAAACATATCATTCTATCTATGACATCTTGTTTCGTTTCACATAGATTAATATTTATTTTTCTTTTAAAACCACCAAAAGTTGGACAAGAAAAAACAAATGTTCTGTCAATTGTTCTATTATTCATATTATTATTCATAGTTATTATAGAAATTTTTGATATTTATATTTAAATTATTAAAATTAAAATATAATATTTAATATATTTTATAAATTATATGAATCAAATAAAATGGTCAAATGGTATTAAACCAACAAAATCCAATAAAAGCGATAAACAATTATATATTGCAGATAATGACGATGAAATCAATCATGAAATCAATCATGAAATCAATCATGAAATCAATCAAGAAATTAATCAAGAAATCAATAATTTTTCTTCAAATAAGCGGGAATTTGTTAATGATAAAATTAATCAGAGGGAATTGATACAAAATACTTGTAAAAATCCTTTCTTTGAATCGCAAGATTATATACAACATTTGTCAAATCAGGACGAATTTTTACGGCCACAAAAAACAAATTAAATACTTTCTTACAATAATAATTTAAAACATTTAATTTAGTATAACTAAAATATGTCTAATTACACTACTCAAAATAATTTATTACTGGATAATCTAATAAAATTTTATAATATGAATGATAATTTACACAAAATGCTTAAAATTATAAATGGTCAATCCAGTATTTCGCTGAGAATAGTTGATTGGTTTGCGACTAATTATGCCAAGCAAAAATTTACAACGTATAACCTTAAAAATGGAAATCGATTTAAAGTATACAACGATTATAAATTAAAACTTCGTTCTTATTCCAAAAAAAGATTTGATCCATTTTGTAGATGGGAAAGAATAACAATACCATACGACGATACCACTTCGGTACAAACAACAATAGGACAGCTCAATTTTTTTAAATGGGCTATAGAAAACGAGGTTATCGATTTTATACAAGAAAATTATAAAACTATTGAGAATGATATGAATAATCGCAACAGCACATCAAAAAGAAAAAATACAAAAACCAATAATTTACAACAAAAAACACGTAAAAAGAGAGAAGAGTTGTCAATATGTGCAAGTAAAAGTATTAAACAAGAAAAGGTATCTATAACAATTAAATTTGATTAATTAAATTTGATTAATTATATGTTAAAATTTAAATATAAAATTAAATTTTAACATTATGGGAAATAATTTATCTATAAATAAGATTAATTTTGAAGATATGAAACATATACAAAAAAACGAAAATAGTATAATTATAAATACTATGGAACCACATAATCAAAACTGTTTAATTGAAGGAACCATATCTATTAAGAACGAGGAAAATATATTAAATAATTTAATAACTAAAGGTAACGTAGAAGAGAAAATAGTAATATATGGAGAGAACTCATGTGATAATAAATTAATTAAAAAATATAATCAATTGATAAAATTGGGATTTATTAATGTATATATTTATACGGGTGGATTATTTGAATGGTTATTATTGCAAGATATATATGGAAATGATTATTTTAAAACGACTACTGTAGAAAATGATTTTTTAAAATATAAAGGAATCCAAAAATTTAATATTAAACTACTTTGTAATTAAGCGTATTTTCATTACTTTCTATTGCTCCAGTATCGCCATTTAAATCAATAATTAAATTTGCCAATTTATCGGCTTCGACATTGAACTCTCTTCTTACAAATATATATTCGATATTTGAAATATTTTTAACCAATACGTTTGCTCGCTCATGTAAATCTTTTAAATTATCAGACTTTACCTTATACAACCCTTTCATCTGTTTTATAATTAAAAGTGAATCTCCTTTTACAATTAAATTTTTTATTCCCAATTTTAATGTCATTTCTAAACCGATTATTAGCGCCATATATTCTGCGTAATTATTTGTTTGCACATTTAAAAATTTGCTTCCTTTATAAATAACAGTATTTTTACTATCATATATAACAAATCCGCATCCAGAAAGTCCAGGATTTCCTCGGCTGGCACCATCGAACATTAAAATATATTCTTCAATATTACTAGTGATATTTTTATTATTATTCTTAATCCATATAAAATTATCAGTTTCTTTCAATAATATATTATTGTAGTCTGGATTTTCATTAATATTTGTATTTCCGTCCAAAATCAACTTATCTTCCACTTTAATATTATTTACCCAATTGGTGTGATATATATCGCATTTTTGTAAATATTCCAACGGGATATTTTCCTCGCCTTTTCTATTACGAAAATTAATGCGCTCTTTAGCAATTTCAGGTTTTGTTTTAATGTAGATTACCTTTATATCGGGAATATTAGCAGTAAACTCTTCAAACCATTTATTATAAATTACATATTCTACGTGTTCTATTTTATTTTCGTCATATAACATTTTTGCAAAAACATTTTTATCTGTATAAATACATCGTTCCGTTATTATAATATTATATCCGTCATTCAACGCCTTTTGTAATTTTGTAATTCTTGTTATGTATGCCATCATTTGAAATGCAAACGCATATCTGGTTTGATTTTCATAATATTTCTCTATCATATTTTTATTGCTTTCGTCTTTAATTTCGTTCCATTCTTCAACTGGTTCATCTAAAAAATATATGCTGTTATTATTTTTATAATACTCTTTTAAATGTTTTACAAATGTTGACTTGCCCGAACCGATATTTCCTTCAATTGTGAAGATTTTCTGATTATTAGTATTCGTATTATTCATATTATTTGTTGTTGTTTATAATTAAACAAGCATAATATTATTAATCAATTTTATATAAATTGAAAACAAATTAAGATTTATATATATATTTAAAATATGAATCTTAATCAAAATAAATTAACCAAAAATGAATGGGATAATATTGAAATACCAATTTCATTAAAAGAAAAAACAATTAATAATTTGATTATTAATAGTTATGATAACATATATATTGTTTTCAATAATTCATTATCTATTATGGCATATTTAAAAGTTCGTTTTTCCGAAGAAATGGACATATATATATATGATAAATATCTAAAACCACACATTGAAAAGATAAATAAAAAATATAACTCTTCTATTAGTCCAAATGATAAATATAACTTAAAAAAAATCACTATTAATAAACCCGACCTGATACGATTTAAAAATACCGATAAAAATTTAGAAAAAGATAAAACAAATATTTTTGAATTTATATTATTGGATTTGATGGAGAAAATGTATAAAAATAAAAATAAAAATGAAAAAAAATGGCTATTTTATATTTATACATTAAATTCGTTAGTTTACTATAATGTAAATTTAATTAATAAAACTTTACAGAGTATAATAATTAATATTATTAAAGAAAGTAATAAAGTAATTGATATTAAAGAACTTATTACTATAAGTGAGGATGTAATAGAAAAAAATAATTATTTACTTGATTATGCTGATATAAAATTGTATGAACATCAAAAACAATTGTTTACTTATTGTAAAAATAAACATTCAAAACTAATATTATATATTGCGCCAACGGGAACTGGAAAAACTATATCGCCACTCGGATTATCCAGCAAAAATAAAATAATATTTGTTTGTGCCGCAAGACACGTCGGTTTAGCTCTGGCAAAATCGGCAATTTCAATGAAAAAAAAAATAGCATTTGCGTTCGGTTGTAATGACGCAGAGGACGTTCGCCTTCATTATTATGCGGCAAAAGATTATACTGTAAATACGCGAACGGGTGGTATTTGGAAAGTCGATAATGCAATCGGAGATAAAGTAGAGATAATGATATGCGATATTAAATCTTATATACCCGCGATGTATTATATGCTTGCATTTAATGATGCCGAAAATATTATACTGTATTGGGATGAACCAACAATAACATTAGATTATGATGAGCACGAATTCCATTCAATTATTAAAAATAATTGGAAAAACAATTTGATTCCGAACGTTGTTTTATCATCTGCTACGTTACCTCGCGAAGACGAAATGCATGATACCATTATGGATTTTAAATGTAAATTTGAAAATTCCGAAATATATACTATTGAAAGTCACGAATGTAAAAAAACTATTCCTATTATAAATAATGAAAACTATATTTCGATGCCACATTATTTAAGCGGTGATTACAAAGAAATAACGGAGATAATAACACACTGTAAAAAATATAAAACATTGCTTAGGTATATTGATTTGGGCGAATTAATTAAATTTATATTGTATATTAATGAAAATAATTTATTGAAAAGTGAGAGATATTTGTTAGATAACTATTTTACCGATATGAATTCTGTTACAATGGTAAATTTAAAAATTTATTATCTTGAAGTGCTGGGTAATATAAAAGAAGAATCATGGGAAGACATACATCTATATTTTATTAACAATCGTGAAAAAAAATATGATTCAACCATTCATTTTGTTACAAATGACGCACATACATTAACTGATGGACCATGTATATTTTTAACAGACAACGTTACTAAAATAGCTAAGTTTTGCTTACAAGAAGCAAAGATACCTGAAAATTTATTAACTAATATATTAAATACGATTAAATATAATAACAAGATAACTGATAAAATCGGCGATTTACAAAAAACATATGAGGACGGAACAAGCAACGAGAAAGATAAAAAAATGACAGATGGACGCGTAGATCCGGAAATGAAGCGTATTATGAGTGAAATTGACAAACTATCTTTAAAGATCAGGAGCGTCGTTTTGGAGCCTTCGTATGTACCAAATACTAAGCAACACTTAGATAAATACGCATCTGATAAAACTATCAATGGATTGCCGTTTACCCCAGAGATAACCGAAAGTATTGTTGAAGAAATTATGTTGATTGATGATATTGATAATATGTGGAAAGTTTTGCTATTAATGGGCATCGGTGTATTTACAAACCATGAAAGTATTAGTTATATTGAAATAATGAAAAAATTGGCCCAAGAACAAAAATTATATCTCATTATTGCTTCTGCTGACTATATTTATGGAACCAACTATCAATTTTGTCATAGTTATATAAGCAAAGATTTGGGATACATTAGTCAAGAAAAGTGTATTCAAGCGATGGGGCGTGTTGGTCGCAATAATGTTCAAAAAAGTTATAGTATAAGAATTAGAAATAATGAATTAATAAATAAACTTTTTAAAGAAGATAATAACAAACCAGAAGTTATAAATATGTCACGACTATTTAACAGCGAATAAATAATTATATTAATAATTTAAATAAAAATTATTAATGTAATATATACCATGAAGGAATCGTTTGGAAAATTTACATTGGGTATTGTAACGAGTGTAAGTTTAACTGCAATGACTTTTTTAATTAGTAAAACAACGCCAGATAATAAAAATAGTTATGATAACGATGTAATGTATACGCCACCATACAGAAGAATTTATTTTGAAAAAGGACAAATTACCACGAATGAAAGGGTTCTGCCTGCGTATAAAGAAGAGATAAAATATAAAACTGAAAATAAAACTAAAATCGATGATGTAATTAAAGATGAAATTTATGATTCATGGTTTTATACTTAATACTATACTTAACGAAGTCTTAATACCAAATGAAGTGTAGATTCCTTTTGTATGTTGTAATCGCTTAATGTCCTCCCGTCTTCCAATTGTTTTCCTGCAAAAATCAATCGTTGTTGGTCGGGGGGTATTCCTTCCTTATCCTGAATCTTTTGTTTAATATTTTCAATTGTATCTGATGGTTCTACCTCTAACGTTATTGTTTTTCCTGTTAATGTTTTAATAAAAATCTGCATTATAATATATAATAATTATATTTTTTAAATTAGTTTCATATAATTATTATATCATTGGTAAGTTGTATAATTAATAACTTAATTCGAGTAAGCAAGACCGCCCATGCCGCTCATGACACGAAGGACGTTGTAGTTGGTGGCGTAGACGCGGACTTTCGCGGTGTCCTCGCCGGCGACGGTGGCGTTCGAGACAACAAGCTGGAGGGTGGCGTTGTCGATGCGCGAGAAATTGCAGGTGCCCGACGGCTGGTGCTCTTCCGGGCGAAGGGCGAACGAGTAGACGTTGATGCCGGTGTCCGGCGAGCGAGTGTGCGACTGGTAAGGCTGGACGAGGTCGAAGTAGCTGCCCTCACGCTCCGAGAAGCGGTCCTGGCCGTTAAGCTGAAGTTTGGCGGTAACAACCGGATTCTCGCCCCAGCAGTGCATGTTAAGAGCACGCTCACCAAGAACGAACGAACCGGCGTCCGATACGTATACACTGCCGCCGGCGACGTCCTCGTCGATGTCCTCAGTGGAGGCCGCCGCCTGCCAGTTCTGGAATAGATCGCTGTTGGTAGCGAGGTAACTGTTAGAAGCGAGCGAGTCGTCGGTGCCGAACGCGAGCATGGTGTTCGGGAGAGCATCGAGGTCGTCGGTGTAATTGAACGGCTGGGCACCGTAGGTAACATTAGCGCCCTTCTGAGAGGTGAAATGGTCGCAGTATTGAACGTTGGCATCCGGCTGAACAACCCAAACTAACTCTTTGCACGGGTGGTTGAAGTTAAGTTTAATTTTGTTCGACGATGA
>Ga0209223_10004926_pt1 | contig 11956 bp, 8 predicted proteins | sample COG_06_FD_184750 | JGI IMG/M metagenome (GOLD analysis project Ga0209223, IMG submission 184750) | Pelagic Microbial community sample from North Sea - COGITO 998_met_06 (SPAdes) (version 2) | ecosystem: Environmental > Aquatic > Marine > Neritic zone/Coastal water | place: Helgoland, sampling...
TTTTCTAGTAGCGGTATATTTATATTGGAAATACGCTATCCCTATATAGTGTCTATTAAATAAAATAATTCTATTAAGATTTAAAATAATCTTATTTCCAAAAAACAAATTTAAGGAGAAAACAAATGGCAAAATCAGATTTGCTAAAAGAAGCAATTGCGGATGCTAAAGCCGTTAAAGAAACTGCGTTAGCGAATGCAAAAGTTGCTCTTCAAGAGGCATTTGCCCCTAGAATGAAGAGTATGCTAGAAAATGAATTGATGAGTGAGTTAGAAGACGAAGAGTTGGAAGGCGGTATGGCTTTGGAACCAGGAATGGATGACATGGAAGGTGACATGGAAATGGAACCAGAAATGGACGGCATGGAAATGGAACCAGAAATGGACGGCGAACCAATGGATGTTGGTGATATCGAAATTGACACTGACATGGACGGCGAAATTGACTTTACTGGTGATATTATGTCAAAACCAGGAATGGATGACATGGATGTAGAACCAGAAATGGATGTTGATATGGAAGATGACGCGGAAATGCAAATGGGCATCGAAGATGAAGAAGTTGGACCCATGGGTGCGGAAGAAGATTTGGGTCTTGAAGAAATTATTCGAGAGCTTGAAGAAGATCTAGAAGCTGACTCCCAAGAAGAGGGTATATATGGCGAAGGCGATTATGCAGAGTATGATGATAATATGATACCAGAAAATTATTCCGAAAAAGACAATGGACTTGACCCAGGACAAGTTGTAGAATCTACCAATCAATCGATCGACGAACTTATTGAAGCAATTCTAGCAGAAGAAGAAGACGAAGAAGACAAAGAAAAAGAATGCCCAGATTGCGGTAAACCAATGGCAGAAGGCAAAACAAGCGGATGTGGATGTAACGAAAGTGAATCTAAAGTTGTTAAAGAAGAACTTGACGAAGCATATCGTACGGTTGGTCATCTTAAATCGGTAATCAACGAAGTTAATCTTCTAAACGCAAAACTTCTTTACACGAACAAATTGTTCAGAAACTTTGATCTTAACGAAGGTCAAAAAATGAAAGTTATTGAAAACTTTGATAGAGCAGCAAACACAAGAGAAGCTAAACTAGTATTTAGTACTTTGGCAGAATCTTTCAAAAAGCCTAGTAGAGGTAAAAGAAAGGTAGTTAAAGAATCAAGATCATTAGCATCTAAACCTGTTGCAACAACTGCTCCAAGCAAAGCAACAACTCAAGTATTAACTGAAGGCTTTGAACAAGCCAACCGTTGGAAGAAACTAGCGGGTTTAATTAAATAAACTTTAAAAAAAGGAAAACAAAAAATGAGTTTAAATTCATTATTACAAAGTCCTGACGCTTCTCAAAGAAATGCTGTTAAAGCACACGTTTCAAAATGGGAAAGAACAGGTCTATTAGAAGGTCTTACTAGTGAGACTGAAAAAGCCGGAATGGCTACTCTGCTTGAAAATCAAGCAAGACAACTAGTAAAAGAATCAAATGCTACGGGTACCGCAGCAGGTTCTGAGGAATGGGCAGGAGTTGCTCTTCCATTAGTAAGAAGAATCTTTGCTGAATTTGCAGCTAAAGAATTCGTATCAGTTCAACCAATGAACTTGCCATCAGGTCTAGTATTTTACTTAGACTTTAAATATGGTACAGCTGTACCTGGATTTGATGATGACAATGCTGATGTTCCTGGAGACAATGGACATCCATTTGGAACTCCAGAAGCTGACGATTCAATGTTTGGTGTAACTAATACATCAGGTGATCCAACCGGTGGTCTTTATGGTGCTGGTAGATTTGGATATTCAATTCCAACTCAAACTGGTACTGCCGCAACTGTATCTGCAGGAGCCTCTACAGGTTCTTTAGCAGCAGCTGCATCTGCAACTAGTGCATCATTAAACTTTGATTCACTTTACACTGCCAATTCTGGTCAGTATTTTAATTTAACAGTACCAGTACCAGTTAACGCTGATCCATTGGCTGTTAGATCATTTACAGTGATTTCCGGATCTACAGAAGTTGTTCCAGTACAAGCATTCTCAACAATTGATGCTAACTTTACTGCATCAATGGTAGTAACAATGTCATTGGCAGCTGGAATTCAAGATGCGATCACGAATAATACATTTAACATCAACTATAGCTTGGCTCCAACGGATACAACTAGAGGTGATTTTGAAGACAAAAATCCATTCAAAGGTAACGCTGGTGGAACAAGTGGTATTAACGAAGGTACAGATATTGATATTCCAGAAGTTAACTTGGAACTTCAAAGTGAGCCAATCGTTGCTAAGACTCGTAAGTTAAAGGCTGTATGGACTCCTGAGTTCGCTCAAGACCTTAACGCTTATCACTCTATCGATGCAGAAGCAGAATTAACTTCAATGTTATCTGAGTATGTATCAATGGAGATCGATTTAGAGATTCTTGATATGTTGATTTCATCTGCTCCAACTACTGAGTATTGGTCAGCTGTTAACAATGAGATCTGGAATGGATCGGCATTCGATCAAACGTCTGCTGTTACTGGTGGGTTCTATAACACGCAAGGTGGATGGTTCCAAACTCTTGGTACGAAATTGCAGAAAGTTTCAAATAAAATTCACCAAAAGACATTGCGTGGTGGTGCTAACTTCTTAGTTACATCTCCAGCAGTTGCAACTATCCTTGAATCTATTCCTGGATTTGCTGCAGACACAAATGGTGACAAAATGGAATTTGCCGCAGGTGTACAAAAGATTGGTGCAATCAATAACAGATACACTGTTTATAAAAATCCATACATGAAAGAAAATGTAATTCTTATGGGCTTCAGAGGAGCACAATTCCTAGAAACAGGAGCAGTTTTCTCTCCATATGTACCTCTTATCATGACTCCATTAGTATATGATCCGGTAAACTTCACTCCACGTAAAGGTGTCATGACACGTTACGCGAAGAAAGTAGTTCGTCCAGAATTCTACGGAAAAGTATATGTGAAAGGATTGGAGACTCTTTAATAGTTAAACAGTTAAACACTTTTTAATTTAAAGAATTAACAATTGAATGGGAAAAGGGGGGCTTCGGCTCCCCTTTTTTACTGTTTTGATATTTATATAAAAAAGAAATAATATGGCAGTTCCAAGAATCAAATACGAAATGTTTGCAGATATACGGTATGACGGCCGACTTGTAGACGTGTTAGATCGAATCAGAGCAATACGTTTAGTTTTAATGGTTCATATAGAACAAGACTTGGGACCTAATAAAGAGTTGGTTAAAATTAAAATCTTAACACCGTACCCAGCAAATAAAACATTTCAAGCAATTCGACAACTATGTTTAGGTAAAATTGAAACACTTAAAGATATGTCATATCGTCAAACAACACTTACTAAATTAAGCTAAAAAGGTTATAATATGTCGACACCAAACCGGGTCAAGACCCCTCCAAAAAACAGTATTAAATTTTCTATAACATTATCAGAAGAACAAAAACAAGCAAAAGCTAAAATATTAAAAACACCATTTAACTTTATATTAGGTAAAGCTGGTTCAGGTAAAACATTGTTAGCAGTACAAGTAGCATTAGACAAATATTTTAAACGAGAAGTTGACAAAATTATTATTACTCGTCCTACTGTATCTACTGAAGATAATGGATTCCTACCTGGGTCTTTGGAAGAAAAAATGAGCGAATGGCTTGTTCCTATACGAAGTAACATGAGAAAAGTTTACAATAAACCAGAATTATTAGAAAAAATGGAAAAAGAAGAAAATATTGAATTAGTTTCATTAGCCCATTTTAGAGGACGTACTTTTGATCATTCAATATGTATTGTAGATGAATTTCAAAACCTAACTAAACAACAACTACAAATGGTTGTGAGTCGGTTAGGCAAACATAGCACTATGATATTATGTGGAGACCGGTATCAAATTGATTTAAAATATACCAACGATTCTGCTATACATGAGGTACCAAAAATTAAAGAATCGAAATATGTTAATGAAATTATTTTAACAGATAACCACCGACATGAATCTTTAGAAGAGATTTTGAACCTTCTAAATGAAAAGTATTGATATTTATAATAAAAGGAAAATATGGACTATTCAGAAAATAAACCAATTTGGCCCGGTAGTTCGTCATTTGCGCCTGGAAAAACACCATTTGGATTTTTTGATAATGATAATGCATTTCAAAGTGAAGCAGATAGTTTTGCTGTCTTTGCTGCCAATCATGTTGGATATCCAATCATGGATGTTGAACTATTAGACATAAATTTTTATACGGCATTTGAAACTGCAGTTATAGAATATTCCAATCAAGTTAATCAAAATAACATTGTTAACAATTTAATAAACACATTAGGCGTAGACACTGGATCGAGTTTTTTAACTGGCGATGGATTTACTGGAGCATTAGTAGGAGGTAATTTAGGTTATATTACTAAGCTATCAAAAACATATGGAACAGAAGCAGACTCCGGAGGTAATGTAAAATGGCATACTGCATCAATTGACGTACAAGACGGACAACAAACATATAGTATTAGAAAAGCTGTATCTGCATCATTAGGTGTAGACATTACCAATAATAATGGTATCGAAATTAGAAAAGTTCTTCATAATACGCCTCCAGCAATAGTAAGATATTTTGATCCATTCGTAGGAACTGGATTAGGTTCACAACAACTTTTAGATGCATTTGATTTTGGAGGATTTTCTCCTAGTGTCAATTTCATGATGATGCCATTGCATATGGATTTATTCCGAATTCAAACTATTGAAATGAACGATCGAATTAGAAAATCCGCATTTTCATTTGAAATTCATGGAGATGATATCAAATTATATCCAGTACCAGGAACACAAGGTACTATATCTACACCATTTTATGACAAAGTTTGGTTTGAATTTATGTATGAAAAAGACAAAACGAATGATGGGGTATTATTTGGGAATAGCGCACTTTTAAACGGTGTAGTCACAGACGCATCTAATATACCATACTCATATCAAAAGTACACCAATATTAATGATATGGGGCGTAGTTGGATATATAGATATGGAGCGGCTCAAGTCAAAGAAACATTGGGATATATTCGTAGCAAATATTCAAATGTACCAATCCCGGGAGGAGAAGTAACACTAAACGGAGGAGATTTGGTTAGTCAAGGTCAGTCTGAAAAAGAAGCATTAATTACTCAGCTTCGAGAATTTTTAGAAAAATTGACAAAAGAACAAATGCTCACAAGGCAAGGGGCGGAAGCTACTCAACAAATGGAAATATTAAGCAAAGTTCCATTAAAAATATATATAGGATAAAACATGGCATTATTTGGTGGACAACGAGATGCTAAATTTGTAGCAGCAATTAACTCAGAATTAATCAACGCAATAATTGATACTGAGATAGAATTTTACAAATTAATAGTTGGACCATCAAACTCAAATATATACGGAGAATCAGAAAATAAATCGTATTATGACTCTATATTAATACCATGTGTGATTACCAAAGACGAAAAAAATTCAAATATGGACGATTATGGACACACATATACTAGAACGGGTAAATTTGCTATATCTAGAGATATATTAGTTAGAGCAGACTTTTATCCAGAAGTTGGAGATATATTGCTTTGGGACAATGAATATTTTGAAGTAGACAATGTTGATGCAAATCAATATTTTGTAGGTAAAAACCCAGAAACATGGCCCAATGGCGACGATCATGGATATAGTGTGTCAGTAATGGTAGACGCTCATGTTACTCGTCAAACACCACAAGGCATTAAAGATATAAGAACTGGAGGCAACAATGCTTCTCCAGCATTTAAAGGATAGCCGTGCCTAGATATAACAGAAAAAATATAGATCGCAAAACAAATAAACCTAGTCCTAAACGCACAGAAGGTATATTTGATGATCCAATATTAAATCGGGCCGAGCAAACAAGACGCGACGATGATGTAATACGAAGTGCGCAGCGAACAGTATATGATATTGATTATGCCATTAAATGGTATATTGAAAATGAAATAGAACCACAAATTACTGCTAATAAAAACCTGATAAATATTCCTGTTATATTTTCAAATGGAGAAAAATGGGATAATGTTCGTCGTTTAGGATATATTAGAGATGAAAAAGGAATGCTTCAATCTCCGCTTATTATGATAAAACGTAGTTCAATGCAAGAGCGAGACAATAAAAAAGGATTAGATGTTAATCGTACACTTTCAGATAATCGTATAATATACAAAACAAAATATAATAAACGAAATAGGTATGAAGATGAATTGTTTCCAATTCCAACAAATATACCAACTAATTCGGATAAAGTATATGTAATTGATATACCAAAATATGTTACAGTTGAATATGAAATGATGATTTGGTGTGATTTTACAACTCAAATGAATGATGTAATAGATCAAATATTACCATATGGTAGATTTGCTTGGGGTAATGAACAAAATCGATATGAAACTTCTATAGGCAATGTTAGTTTTGAAACTGTTAATACAACAGGCGAAGATCGTTTAGTTAGAGCAACTATACCGTTAACAGTATTAGGAACTCTTTTATCAGAACATGAAACTAAAATTGCAACTTTAAAAAAAATGTACTCAGTTAAAAAATTAGTATTCGATATGGTAGTAGATGTAAATACTAATATATTTAATACTACAATTGTACCGCAACAATTATTAAATGCATCACAAACGATTGCCGGCGGAGGTAGTGTTATTGTTAATGGCGGAGGAAGTAAAACATCTGTTGATAGCACTACAATGTTATACCTAACAAATTTAACAGATCAAACTGCTACATATGTTTCTGCAACGGAAGTCAGCATTACAGCTACGCCAGCACAAAATCCAACCACTTTGCAATTTGCCGTTAAAAATGAATTTGATGTGTATGTAAATGGTCAATACATAGACAAAGCAGCGTATACGTGGACACCAGATGAAAACACAACACAAACAATTGTATTTAATACAGGAACATTGGGATATGATATTTTGAATACAGACACTGTTATTGTTAATGGGAGATGGGCATAATGGCTAGACAAATTAGACCAGGCCAGCTCCAGGAAAATGTATTATATAATATATCAGCAAGTTATGCTGTTACAGCATCATATGCAATGAATGGAGGTGGTGGCGGGGTTCCATCCGGCACAGTTTCAGGATCAGCACAAATCACAGAATTAGGATTTGTTACAAGTAGCGCAACGTCATCATTTGTAACTAATTCACAAACCGCATCGATGAGTGTTGCAACAGCAAGTTATGTTACATCAGCCCAATCAGCTAGCTATATATTAGCAGCTAATATCGATCAACCATTTACGACAGTATCTGCATCTGGAATATTGAATACTGGTGGTGGCAACTTTAATATTGCTGGTAACGGTGATGATGTTGTTATATCTACAGGTACATCTGCATTTGTGGTAGAATCTGAAGCGCAGTTTAAAGATTCAGTTAATATTGATTTAGCTACAAATAGACAGTTAATTGTTAGTGGTGGACGAGTTGATCTTCGAAACGCATTAGGTGTTAGTGGATCGTTTAGCGGAAGCTTTGAAGGAGATGGATCTGGATTAACCGGTATCACTGCAGAATGGGATGGTAGTCATCTTGGAAATGCATCTATAACCGGATCATTGATATTATCTGCTTCATCCGGCACTACCTCAAATACGCTTCAAATTGGAAAGAATGGATACGAGCATTTTATTTTTGGTAAAAATGCTGATGATTCAACCTTCATGAATATATATGCAAGGCCATTCACGGATCCGGATTTGTTTCAAATAGCGTATTCTTCAAATACATCGACAACAGCTGAATTGGCTTTAGGAGCATCGACAGTTGAGATTGGTGATATGGAGGGGTCTTCTGGAAATGATACTAAACTGTTGATAAACGCAGATGCTGGATATGGTGATGTTGGATTCCAATTCACCAATCATCCTATAACTGTACTCGGAAGCATAACATCATCAGGTAACATTAGTTCAAGTGCCGCGTCAACCGCATCATTTGGAACATATTTAGGCGATGGTTCACAATTATCTGGTATATCATCCACCCCATTTCCATTTACCGGCGATGCAGTTATAACTGGATCATTAATCTTATCTGGATCTTTGCCTTTACTGTCACTGCCAGATGCTCCAAAAGCTGCCATAGTAATATCAGGCAGTAATGATGGAACGAGATTACGCATATATGATACTGAAGATAATTTAAGTCCAGTTTATACAGAAGGAGCTGGTATTGTGTTAACTGGTGGTGAAGGCGCTGCTCAATCAATATTAGAAATGTCAGCAGTTGGATCTGCTAATGGTGGTAGTAATAATGAACAGACGTTTATCAGATCAAGTGAAACCTTAAACATTACTGCCGCTGCCGCATCAACTGGCCAGAATATAAAAATCAGAGGTACAGCTTGGGGTTGGAACCTTAATTCCTCCAACTCTGGAACAGACTTAATATTTATTACTAATGGAGGAGCTACACGATCGACACTAGAGCTAGGAACAACTACTGGAGTAGCAGGAACTGGTGTTGCGTTATCTTCTAGAACCGCAGCAGTCGACTTTACAATTGTAGCTGGAGGTAATACGTGGTTAGATATGTCTTCAACAAAAGCTACCTTTATAGCTGATGTATCTTCGAGTGCAGCTTCAACCGCATCATTTGGAACATATTTAGGTGATGGTTCTCAATTATCTGGTATATCATCCACCCCATTTCCATTTACAGGTTCGGCTATAATAACTGGGTCTTTAACTGTACTTGGGGAATTTAACGCATTTAGAGTAAATTCTACTAACTTATCATTAGGATCGGGGGCTGGGTTTAATAATACTATTAATGGGCCTAGAAATGTATTTTTGGGACAAAATGCGGGGTATACAAATACAACTGGAGATGATAATGTTTGTATTGGCTATGCAGCAGGATATGCATTAAGCACAAATGCATCAGACTTTAATGTTTTTATAGGTAGGTTAGCAGGAGCAGGAGGAACAAGTCCTGTAGCTAGAATGAGTGATGCTAATTATAATATTGGTATAGGCCAAGAAGCACTATTGTATCTTACAAGTGGAGATAGCAATATTGGTTTTGGATTCCGCACAATGCGAAACATATCATCAGGTAAATATAATCTAGCATTTGGCGACGCTGCATTAAATAGCACTAGTACAGGTCAAAACAATATTGGTATAGGAAGAAGTGCAGGAAATCTCCAAACCACTGGCACTGGAAACATAACAATAGGATCGGGGAGCCAAGGCATAGCAGGAGAATCAAACCAACTTAGAATTGGTCATGGTAATACTTTAACCACAATATCCGCTTCACTAGAAACAGGTGACATAATATTTACTAGTACAGCATCAGCAGCATATTTTGTAGGTGATGGTTCACAATTAACCAATCTCCCAATGGGAACCTCCGCAAGCTATGCATCAACAGCATCATATGTAAACCCATTAGTGCAAGCAGTTATTATAACCGGCAGTCTTTATGTAACAGGAAGCAACGGCAATATCGATTCTAATGCTGGAATCTTATACGATTCGTCAGGTATATCAAGTTTAAAATACGCTCAAAGAGGTCTTTATGCATCAAATAACACTTTAAGTGTTGCATATGACACTCGACGATTATATAGGAATGATGGTACCACCATTAGTTATGATTGGGAAAATGCAGAAATAAATGATGGTAATGGAACATTAGCAATAGATTTAGGAGAACGTACCTTACATGATCGTTTTGGAACAGAAATTGGACGGTTTACTACAACAGGAACGGCATATCTTTCGGGATCATTAATTGGTACTGCTTCGTGGGCTGAAAATGCGACAAGTGCCTCATTTGCTTCAACTGCTTCATTTTTAACAGGAACAGTTACAAGTGCTTCATATGCAATTTCTGCCTCTCATTTAATTGGAGGAGGTGGTGGATCTGATCCTGCTATTAATATTAATGCTAATGGAACTACATTAACAGAAGTAACAAGCGATAGTGATTTGCCTACTACATTAGCAGCAAACACAACATACTTGATACGTGGTAATGTAGCTACCGGAAAAACACTCAATGTTACCAATGCAGGATCATCTGTAATAGGAATAGGAAGAAACCAATCACACTTATCTTATACAGGAAGCAATGAATTATTCAATGTGCAGGATCAAAGTTTTTCCGTTAAATCATTGACAATGAAATCATCTGGTAGCATCATGACAGCTCGAAATGTTACACCTGGTGCTGCTTATAATGATGGAAGAACCAAAGTATTAGACATAAAAGATTGTCAAGTAAAAAATACTAACGATGTAATGGAAGTTCATGGTTTTGAGTTAGTAGATCTTAACAACGTGCTATTTTGGTATATAACAGGAAGTCAAGGATTATCTTTTCAAAGTGTTAGACATCTTGAAATAAGCTCTTGTGAATTTTATAATTGGTATGATGAAGTAGCTACAGGATCATTTTCTCCCTCTGGTACTAAAATGGTTGAAATACAACCAAACACAGGTTCAGTAAATACCCCTGTTGTAAATATAAATAGCTCTATACTCCACCCAGAACAAGGCCAAATTGGATTATACATAGACTCAGGCTCAGAAACATTATTTGGTACAGTAGCATCAAATACTTTTATTGATGTAAATGGAGGACAATTATTAGGAGGTAGTACATATAGTAGTGGATCAATGCTAAAGTATGATATTGGATTAAATCAAGGTTTAGAAGATAGTACTGCTTATTTATATGGGTATCAAAATGGAACAGATGCCCAAGGTGCAACTACATCATACACACAAATTTCAATTGCTAATTTTTCTACAGATATTGAAACAAGAATGTCTGCTAGTACATCAGGAATAACATATATAGGAACTAAACCAATTGATGTTATGTTTCAAATAAATGCTGGTGTAAGTGGTGTTGGTGGTAATAATGAACAATTTGATTTTGCATTATATAAAAATACTAATATAATAAATGGATCAGAACGTAGAATAGAGCTAGATTCAGGTGAGGAAGGAAATGTTGTAACATTTGCCTTAACAAATATTGTACAAAATGACTTATTAACAGTATATTATAAATCACCTTCTAATGATAACTTTACTCTGCAAAACTTTTCAATTATAATAAAAGAATAATTGGTTTTTTAAAGGTTATTAATTATATTTAGGTTATGAAAAAAGTAAAAATATCTCACGAAGTACCATTTTGTTTATTAAGTAAAAGTCTTGAATTTAATGACTATGATTATTGTTTACCTCATTTATTAGATCAAAATGAAGAGTATAGAACATTTTTTAATAATGTTAAAAGTATAGGTAGATATGTTGTAATGGATAATTCACTACATGAACTAGGAGAAGCATATAATACAGAACGTTTAATGCATTGGATTAAAGAAATTAAACCTGACGAATTCATAGTACCTGATGTTTGGGAAAATTATAACGAATCAGTTAGAAATGCTAAAACATGGTCTCAAATTGAGTTACCTGAAGGAGTTACAAAAGTAGCGGTAGTACAAGCTAAAACCCAACACTATGCAGCATTATGCACCCAAGCTTATAAAGATTTAGGATATAAAAAAATAGCATATTCATATGGTGCTTCATATTATAATGATGTTTGTCCTCACCCAAATAAAGATCTTGGTAAAGCAATTGGTAGATATATGGTTATAAATGATTTAATGAAAAAGGGTATACTATCTTCAACAGATAGAGTACATTTATTAGGAACTGCTTCCCCAATTGAATTTGGGTTATATAAAAATATGGAATGTATTGAATCAATAGACACATCAAACCCAGTAATGGCAGGTATTGAACAAAAAATGTATTTTGATTTAGGTTTACCCTATAAGCCAGAAGCAAACATGAACAATTTTCAAGATATAGAAGAAA
>Ga0209223_10004929_pt1 | contig 11949 bp, 10 predicted proteins | sample COG_06_FD_184750 | JGI IMG/M metagenome (GOLD analysis project Ga0209223, IMG submission 184750) | Pelagic Microbial community sample from North Sea - COGITO 998_met_06 (SPAdes) (version 2) | ecosystem: Environmental > Aquatic > Marine > Neritic zone/Coastal water | place: Helgoland, sampling...
GGTTTCTGTGCGTTCCATTTAATGAAAATCCAGAAGAACGGTTCGCGCTCATATTATTGTATTTTGTTTGTGCTTTCCTTTTTAAAACAGCCAATGACATTATGCTATTTGTATATATATATATATATGTATGATTACATTTTTATCTGACTACGTAACAAACTAAATGTTCTTGGAAAAACCTAATAAAAAATATGAGATAACAATATAAGAATGGCTGATTTTGATTTAGATATTCAAAATTATAGTAACAATGATTTACTGAATTTTTTCCAATTAAACAAACAAAAAGAATATGAACCGAGTGATATTGAACAAATTGCTTACACGATTCAACATAAATTTACTAGCAACCCCACTATTAATAAAAAATTTTGTAGCGATTTCATTAAGTTCGTCGAGAACGCCAAACAGAAAATAGTGGAGTTCAAATGCAAAAAACAATTATCGCAAAAACCGACTTCTATACCGACAAATTATAAATTAGATCAAACTCAGGTCCCTTATACACCAGATGACCTAGCATCTCGCCATAATGAAATAGTCGAGCGCCCAGTTACTCAATACGTTCATTCCAGTCCCAGTGAATTTTTACCTGGTACTATGAACCCATTGAAAACCCGTGTTATATCAAAGTGTTTGAATATTGATACCAAATTTCGCGATAATTTTTATTATTCGACCAGTTCCGATTTTACTTTGCAATTGCCGACGAAGTTCAATAAAGTAGTCTCCATGAAATTATCTTCACTCGAATTTCCCGTGTCGTTTTATTCCATTTCCGAATCGTTTGGAAATAACTTTTTGTATATGCAAACTACTTATTATCCCATTTCTGATGATGGCGTAGACTTATCAGGGAATTTGTATACAAAAGAAACTGTGGTGACCATACCTGATGGTAACTACAATTCGGATGATTTAATTAGTAAATTAAATGACTTGATTTCTGCACGTGACGCGAATGGTTCATTGATCGATGCCAATGACCCGTTCGCTTATATTCAATTTTCATTGGATATTACCAGTAGTGGTTCCGGCACAGGAAAAGTCACGATTGCTCCTTCAGGTCTAAATTCAGAAGCAATCAGTACCATTACATTAGACTTTACCAAAAATAAGAACAAAGAGTCTGATAATACAGATGTAAGTTCTCGGTTTGGGTGGAATTTGGGGTTCACACAACGTAAATATCGAAACAAAAATACTTATACTGGTGATACGGTCATTGAACCCGCCACGACACGGTATCTATATTTAGCGGTTGACGATTTTCAAAACAATTCAAACAATCATTTTGTGAGTGTCTTTAAAAATTCGGTAATGAGTCCCAATATTCTGGCACGTATTTCTTTAAAAGCATCGTATTTCAGTCTGTTAATGGAAAATGATTTCAATCTCATATCCGAACCTCGCAATTATTTCGGACCCGTTGATATTCAGCGCTTACGTATACGAATTTACGATGAACGCGGAAATATTTTGAACATGAATAACGCCAATTTTTCGTTTTGTTTAGATCTTAAGATGTTATATGACCTGTAAAGCGATAAACATTCACTTATATTTTAGACTTGTAATATAAGTGAAACATATTATGTCGGATGTATCAAATACCTTAATTGATGTATCAAATGAAATACAATACGTAGATGGTATGATTATTACAGAAAATTTAATTGCGATTGATGCTACAGGTGGATTCACAATCGATATTAGTTTAGCTGATATCGATTTACTTACAGAAAACCCTATACGCGATTTCGATTTGACGGAAACTCTTCAATTAGAGTTTGATGTACGCATTTTCAACGAAAAAATTGGTTTAATCAAGGATGCTTCCAATATAACTATATTAGATACTTCCTTCAATAGTGAACTCAACGTTTTCCCGAATGATAGTTTCACCCTTACATTTGAAGAATTTAAAGACAATCTTGATTCTTCACAAGTCATTTCGTTAGGTAAATTTGAGACTATTTACAGTGATTTTAAACAATATATTAATCATTGTTTTTATTATAATAATTTGTTTCCATCTTTATTGAAAAGTAGTGATGCAACCGATATTAGTAATGGAATATTTGACAGCGACCAATTCATCGAACTCATTAATGGACAATATGTAAATGAGGATGGAGAAACCGTCGATAACTTTTCAGGTTCAGTTCAGTTGGATAATATTAATATTTCCTTGAGTTATATTCTACAAGCGGACCCATTTGAGAATCGCGTTGTTTCATCGGACCTTTCTTATTCAAGAAGTGATGGATTTATATCAGGTGACTTGATTTTAGTGAATCCAGGTATGATTATAGAATTGAAATTAATTGTTGATCAACAATCCTTTATTACCGACCCGTGTTATAATTTGTTTACATTATCTACAACTACGGAAGCACCTATCTTATTGCGATTGGAGAATTTATCGTAATATACACTGCGAATATTTCGGAATATATTGTAATTATATTGTAGTAATCATATGGCGGATTGTAGTTGTAATTGTTATCAATTATTTGTATTAGACGCCTCTGGCGGATTTACCATACAACAAAATCTAGCCGATGTGAGTTTAAATGAACAAAACCCCTTAGTGGTATATGACATTTCTTCTGCTATACAAATCCGTTTGGGTGTTCGTTCGTTGAATAGTGCGATTGGTGTTGAAAAAGACGATTCTAATACGACTGTGGTTGAAACCACCTACGATGCCAGCAGTGAATTATTTTCACCGAATGATTTGAATTATTCTGCTACCGACTTACTTGACTCTCTTTCACAAGACAATATTTTAAATATTGGCAAAATGAGCACATTGTATTCCGATTTTAACTATACTATTGAAAAATATTTTGGATTGCCTTCTGGGTTTAGTGATTTATTTGCTGAAGAACACGCGCGAACATTAAATAATGGTATATTCGATATTAGTGGGTTATACAGCATCATGACAGGTAATAATTTTAATATTGTTGGTTCTTATGTATCAGACTTATCCGGTTTGTTTTCCATTGAAAATATGTCTGAAAAGTTTCGCTATATGGTAGATACGGATGTTTTCAATAATCGTCATGCAGCCGGATATGGTGTTGCGGATGCTTTTATCGAAAATGATTTGATTTATGTAGCAGAGGGCATTACCGTTACTTTGCATGTTAATATTGAACCAGAACTATATTCACCGAAAAACAACATTGGTACTACTAATTTGGAAGCAATCGATTCATTCATTAATTATGTAGACGCGTCCAATAATATTCGAAAAGTGACTACTTATTCCGATACTCATATTACACAATCATATACAGTTCCTATTTTATTCATATTGACCAGTGAAGATACATTTGACCCTGAAGATTATGGTATGGTATGGCTCGATGTCACTGACGGTGTATTGGAAAGTCAAAAATGGTTAGCTGTGTCTATTTCGATTGATGGAAAATATCAAACCGCCATTGAAGAATTGGGCGATATTTATATTTCCTCCGACCACGGAACCACTTGGACGGTCACTACCAATATCGGAGAAGAAATATCCAATTCCGTTGCTATTTCTACCTCAGGTCAATATCAAACCGCAAGTAATGGCAAAAATATATACATATCGAGCGACTATGGCGCTACTTGGACCAGTGTTCTTTCTTACGGTAAAGCCGATTTCTTTGTTGCAGTTTCTTTGAATGGGCAATACCAGACACTTATATCCGCGGGTGATGCTATGTACCGTTCGTCCGATTATGGATTAACTTGGACAGCATTTACAGATGAGAACCACGGATTGTATTACTCTATATTGGGTTTTCCTACCGGCGGAGTAACCATGTCATATGACGGTAAATATCAAACCATCGTATCTGAGAACATTTACTATTCATCTAATTATGGAGTCACATGGACAACTACCACAGATATTAATACCAATGACCAACGCGATTGGGACGATCATAATTGGATGGGTGTAGATATGTCTTCAGATGGACAATATCAATCTGCCGTGGAAGTAACCGGTGAAATCTATGTATCCAACGATTTTGGAGTGAGTTGGTCAAAAATAGATGAAACCATCGTCACCGACAGACAATGGCAGGGAATCAGTATGTCTGCTAGCGGACAATATCAAACTGCTATCGCAAAAGGAGGCACCATTTATGTTTCTATCGATTATGGACTAACTTGGAAACAAACTGAAGATGAAAATGTACCAAATAGACAATGGCAAGCTGTTTCTGTATCTTCTAGTGGTGTTTATCAAACCGCAGCCGTATACAATGGTGCTTTATGGACATCCAATTTAGTTTAAATTTTTTCTTGTCTTATAATATACAATGCCTTATAAGACAAGAAAAGTAAGAAATAAGCCTTGTTATAAAGTCTACAATGCGAAAACCAAAAAAGTCTTCGCAAAATGCACCACCAAAGAACAGGCTCAAAAACAAATGCGATTATTACGCGGAATCGAGAACAATAAAGGATTTGCCAAGCGCGTCAAACAAAGTCGTATTGCTGCCCGTAAAACCATGAAAAGGAAAGCAAATACTGTATAATTTTTAATTTTGTTTATTACACAATAAATAAAATATCTTCGGACATTTATTTCCAAGTCAGTCTTCCATCTTCATATTTTCTTTGTGTTCTTAAAATGATTAACTATTTTTCCATTCTTCATACTAAGTTATTTTTTTATCACATAGAGAACATTGTTCGATTTATTTTTTTATTTTATTTAATAAATTTGCATACATCATGAATATTATAGATACAAATAGTCTCTAAATTATCTGTATATGCCTATTATCCGTTCGAAAACTCTTGATATAATGACCCGCAAGTAGAGTTCTCGAATTCTGCCGAGTAAATCACCTGGTTTGGTTGCGTATGTTGAGAACCTGGATAATTAAATACCCAATTTAAATATCCCTTTGATGAGGTTCTCATACAATCATATATATCCCCCTCGAATTGTGCATAAGAACCACGATTGATAGTGGCATTTTGTGGAAAAATGTTCAATGGTTCATTCCCATACCCACCTAGGCGATTCGCGATAATATGTCCAGCGTCGCACGATTGTTCGCCGTCATCTTCTAACATTCTGGAATATTTTTGAGTACATGAAGTGGTTTCTGTGCCATGGTCTAAAGATTCTGGCGTTAGCACCCCTTTTGCCGAAACCACCACGGGGATATTATTATGGGATTCATATACATACGTCATTTGCACTCCACCATTACCCATCACAATCTTATTTTCGCCTACTTGAGGACATGGAACGGTAGTACATACACAAGGAGATTCTTGTAGAAGAGAACTTCCAGAAAAAAAGAAAGAAATAATATATAAGGTTCTCAACCACATATATTATATAAGACGACAAATAAAAAATTATGTATTGAGTAATACAAGATAACACATATAAACTACACCCATCATTACTAGAACATAACTTATAAAAAATATAGCTATAACTGGCATCAACCAAACCATGATATTGTAGTATATAGGTGTTTATTTTTTATATTTGTCTTTTTTAATCTTTTCTAGGTTCTCTTGATTATCTGGTTTCGATGCTTGGTTTATTTGTAGACGTTTTTCGATGAGTTCTTCTTGCATACGAATGTGTTTTGGACTGTATTTTCCATATATATCAGCGTTTCTGTGTGCCTTGTCCTTCTTCGTTTTGCGCTTGTATTCACCGTCCCCCTTCATGTTCGTATTTTATATAGAATACGAATATATTTGTTTATCAATTTTTACATACAAACACCTCCTTTATGAAACTTCGGATGATTTTATCGCGAAATTGCTTGGATTCTTGTTCTCCAAATCCTCCTAATATTGCATCCGATAATTTCATAAATTCTCGGTTCTCAAAAGAATCCATTTCTGTATAATTTGGGTTCTCGGCCGTCCAAATACGCATTGTCTTACAATTTTTGTTCGCAACACGATTCACCAGTTCTCGTAATTTATCTTTTGAGTTCACCTCCTTTGACCATTCATCATTCTCCTTGATATACAATGTTTCACGTTTCAAATCGGTACAATGTAGGGGGCGTTTATAAGTATCCAGTTCTCGTAGTTTATTTACAAATATACGTGAAATGCCGTCTACAAATCCCAACCGGCCAGTTTCGGTTAAGTCCTCGATATCGAGCGTCATGTTCTCCATAAATTCTGACATATTAATCGCATCTTTACATTGTTCATTCAAGAAAAAATTCAGATTAAACTTGTTATTCTGTGTATTATTGATGACTTTTCCCTCTTTTACAACCTCCAATAAATGTTTTTGTAAATCTTGGTTCTCTTGTTGTTGTTCTATAAGGAGCTCCTTGAATTCTTTGTTACTTGTAATCAGTGTTTGATTTTGTTTCAGCAGTTCCACAAATAGGTTTTTGTCGAGTGGTATGTCAGATTGTTCATCTATCACATTATCGCTATATTGACTGCATCTTTGTTTGTGGTGCCATAATCCCATACGAGATTTGTATTGCTTTTCACAAAGATCGCAAATATAATTTTCGTTTTGAGGAGCAACTTTAGCAACTTTTTCTGTAAGATTTGTAAGATTTATGTGTTTTGCAGTGGATAAATGTTTCTTGAAACTACTTGATTTGCTCGTAGTATAGTGACAATCTTCGCAATAAAATTTCGGAGCAACTTTTTGCAACTTTTTTTGTAACATTTGTAATATAAATATGTTACAAAAAAGTTGCCTAAACTGTTTTTCGCCAAAATAATAAAAAAAAAGTATGCAGTCAAATATTTTAAAGAAAAATCAGAATCATAGCATTATGCTTTGAACGTGTTTTTAAAACTTTGGAATTCGGAAACTATTTTGGAAAAATGAAAAATGGACATTTTAAAAATGTCCAAAAGTGAAAAAATCTACAGAGAGTTGGAATCAGAAAACATACACCCTTTTATACCCTCGTACCATAAAATGAAAAATATACATCATTTCGTATTATTGCAAGGCATTTATCATCATATTTATTATACAAACATATTTCTAACCATTCGAAAGACGTATTTTTCAGTCATCTCGGCGTCTTTCTGCTTCTTTTCTGTTACTTTATCGACCCGAGCTTGTTCACGAAGAATGGCGCGAAGCGCCTTTTCCTGGTCTTGTTGCGCCTTCTTGGTTGCACGCTCTTCTTTCAATCGTTGCTTGTCCTCTTTTTCTTGAAGTTTTCTCGTCTTTGCTTCTTCGCGAACCAACTTTCGTTGTTCTTTTGCGTGTTGTTCTCTTATTTTCGCTTCTTTGCCCCTCAAATCTAATGTATAGAGGTATTCTTTACACATATTGTGTCTTTCTTGTTCCTCTCGTATTTTTTCTCGGTTTCTCGCGTAATACGATTTTCTGTTTTTGTCAATTTCTATGTCTTCGGGAGTTCGCTTACTTAACAATTTGTCTACTTCAGATGGAAAATACTTTTTTGACAATATATACAATGCTTTTAAGAACTTAACTGAACTCAACTTGATTTCGTAATCTAGCTCGCTAATAAAAGATGCACATTGGTCAAAATCGTTCAACAATTCAAATATTCTATTAGATATGGAGTAATGATAATCTCCCAATGCGCGAGCATATCGCAGTTTGGTTCGTTCGTTTGTATAGAGTGGTTTAATCGGTGGCACCAACGCTTTAAATCGGGCAATCATACTCTTTTCAAGAGGTGTAATACACGGTTTCAGTCGACCATCTAAGTCAATCACCGTGGGTGCGTTGGATTCTGCGTTTTTCAATGCTTTCATTAATGGTTTATAAATATTGGTCTCATACATGTTTGCTACAACATTGCCTGGTAATTCACAATGAATGTGATAAGTTTGGGTTTTATAGTCACCCAAACTATCGCGAATACTATGAGTAACTCGGGTCTTTACTTTTTTTAATCCATGAATCAAAGCGCGCATAGAAGGTTCTTTCAAACATACCTTCACATATTGGTTTTGTATTGTCTTGTTTACACTCGCATATACGCTCGGTTTGTTTCGCAACAACAAGAGTTGCGTTTCGGGGTCAAGTCGGTCTTTGATTTCACGAACTAGTTCGAGAGGAAGGTCTTGAACGCGTTCAAGGAGGGTCTTTGTTGTCGTCATTTTGATTTACTGTTGAAATATTCACTGAAAATATATAAATTCGCCAGTTCCAGTTCAATTTTCTATATGTGATGTTCTCCAATACCCAGATTGGGGTAAAACATAAATGAATACCATATAAATAGTAATCTATTGTTATTATATAACGAAGTTATAACTTATCTATACAAAAATGCATCCATTAAGCGAAGAGCAACAACATATATTGGAATTGGTATTGCAAGGAAAAAACGTGATTGTGGATGCGGTAGCGGGAACAGGAAAAACTACACTTGTATTGGGAATCGCTGCCGCAATGAAAGACCAAAAAATACTACAAGTAACCTACAACGCTGCGTTAAGAAAAGATGTACAACAACGGGTGAGTGAAGAAGAATTGCCCAATTTACAAGTCCATACGTACCATAGTTTGGCAAAACAACATTATTTAGATGTGGGATATACAGACAAGGAAATCCGAAAGGCATTGATGAACCACGTGGAACCACATAACAAAATCCGCACTATAGATGTGTTGGTGGTAGACGAATGTCAGGACATGACTCATTTGTATTTTCAACTTTTATTAAAATATTTGCACGATATGAAGAAACGAGTTCAATTAATCGTATTGGGGGACTATAAACAAGGTTTATATGAATTCAAGGGAGCAGATACACGGTTTTTAACGATGGCGAAGGAATTTTGGAAACATTCGGGGTTTTTACGAACTCCTGAAATAGAAATGGTGACTATGAAAATGTCGTTTCGCATTACGAATCAAATACGCGAATTTGTGAATAATGTCATGTTGGGAGAACCTCGTATGAATGCTTGTCGGGATGGAATGAATGTATTTTATATTCGTCGTGACCCTCGAAATATGCTCAATATAATTCACTATCAGATTAAAAGACTCTTGCAAGAGGGTGCTCTTCCGTCGGATTTCTTCATTTTGGCATCGTCTATTAAAGCAACGAGTATGAATGTATGTAAATTAGAGAATATGTTGGTGGAAATGGGGTTGCCGTGTCATGTTCCCATTATGAAAGACGAGAAACTAGATGAACGAGTCATTGACGGAAAAATCGTGTTTTCTACATTTCATTCTTCCAAAGGTCGTCAACGCAAATATGTATTTGTCGCGGGGTTCGATAACAACTATTTCCGTTTTTTTGATAGAAGTGCAGATAAAGAAGAATGTCCAAATACATTGTATGTTGCAGCAACAAGGGCAACGGAAGGCCTTTTTGTTTTAGAAGGACAAGATGACGAATACAGTCGTCCATTGGATTTTTTGAAAATGGACCATTTTGATATCAAAAAACAAGAATATATCGATTTCAAGGGACATCCTCAAGCTCAGTTTTTAGTAAAAGACGACGACGATACTACAAAAGATGTCAGAAATGTTACCGCAACAGAGCTGACCAAGTTCATCTCTGAAGAAGTGATGGATGTGATTTCACCGATGATCGACAACATGTTTGTTCGTGAAGAAACCAACTTCGATGAACTGGATATTCCTACTATTTTCCAAACCAAGAATGGATTGTACGAAGAAGTGAGCGATTTAAATGGTATTGCGATTCCTTCTATGTATTACGACTATTTAAATGAAATGCATGGAGGCAAAAATGAAGGGCGTTCTATCAAACAAGGTCAACTCTTATTAAATCGTATTATGGAAGATATGCAAGAAAAGAAGTACGTTCCAGAACTGTTACGTAAAATCATTGTGGATTTACCGAGTGAGATTACCAAGATAGAAGACTATTTGTATATTTGTAATGTAAGTATTGCACTGAATGAGAATTTGTTGTTCAAACTGAAACAAATTGAACGCGACGAATATACTTGGTTAGACGGTACTATGGTAAACAGTTGTAAACAGCGTTTAAATGAAGTATTAAAAGACGAATTATCCGACTATGCGCCTCAAGCAGAAGTCGCGATTGTGAATAATGATATGATCAAAGTCAATGCGAAAATAGATGACATTTTACAGCAACATTTGGAACAATACGACCGCCGTATTCGCTTTGGCGTGCGTGTGGATTTGATTACACGAGATACGTTATGGGAACTGAAATGCACGACCGAAACGGTGATAGAGCATTATGTGCAATTGGTGTTGTATGCTTGGTTGTGGCGCCTACGATACGAAGATGGCGACGATGACGAAAAAAACAAACAATTTCGTTTGTTTAATATCAAAACTGGGGAAATATTCCGATTGGATGCTACCACAGAAGAAATGGGAAATGTAGTGGTCGAAATATTGAAAGGGAAATACATAGAAACCCTTCCGAAAAGCGACGATGAATTTTTGGAGAAATGTATGAATGAAGTGGAACAATACAACATGCGAGCAGAGGATGTCTCTACGATGAGCCAGGACATGACTACCTTATTTTCGATGATTGAGTGATTTGTCGGTGAAGATGACATGTTTGAGGATTCTGACAAAGTTTCCCATTTTTGAGTTGGGTGCCACATACATATACATAACACCCATTCCCTGTTCTCTTTTTGTTGGCGTTCCACGCCTTGCTTGCTCCATCGAAATCGATGACTACTTCTTGACTTCTGGTGAACATATTGATAATAACAATGTTTGATTGTTATTATGATTGTAGGTATTCTTTATTTCAATTTTCCGACGAATTGCGTTTACTTTTTACTTTTTTGTGTTTTTGTTTTTTCGGGTCGTGCGTTTTTTGGAAGGTTTCTTTCCCTTGGATTTCTTGGATTTCTTAGAAGTCTTCTTGTGGGACTTCTTAGAAGTCTTCTTACCGCCTAAAAAACCACTTATTGCGCCAGTTCCATAAAGTCCACGGGCGGATTCTATTTCTTTTGCTGAGTCATATTCCGTTTGTAATTCCATTACGCGGTCGTAAAAACCTTTTTCGTCTTTATCCAAATCTTCATAAAATGGGGCGGTTTTCTGTATCCTAGCACCTAATTCAATGGCAATCCTAGCCGCTTCCATGCCTTTTTCTGGTAAAGTGCGTCTCTTCGCGACCAGATTTTTATCCCCAGCTAAAGTCATTAGTTCTTCCGCAAATTCACTATATGTCTTGCCATCCTCAGTGACCATACGTATATCTGCTTTATTTGCAAGCAATCGCTTCATCACGGGAATATGTAAATACTTGTTACTGCCCATGCGACCCTGTATTGTGAGGTCGATAGCGCTTTGACCATTGTCGTCGCGAATATCTATATATTCTTTTACGGATTTTTTATCATCCTTTACTTTTTTAATCAACAACTCCACTATCTCAATATGTCCACTTTCGGCAGCATACATAAGTGGTGTAAATCCCTTATCGGCAAGTGCGTATATATTTGCACCTTTGTCGGTCAAGAATTTGGCTATCTCTGTATGTCCTTCCTGAGAAGCAATATGGAGCAGACTCTTAGTTAAATAGTCGGTTTGATTAACGTCCTCTCCGCCATTGATTTGCTCTTTTACGCAATTCAGATCACCCTCCTTTACGGCCAAACCTATACCTATTTCATCGCAAGAAAGTACACTCATATTCCTTATATAACGTACTGATATATATATATATATATATAGAAATATATGTATATTTGCCTAAAATCGTCACCCTTCTACGATGTTAAATGCTGCCAGTTTCGCGCGCAGACTAGACGATGCATTAATGAGCGACGATTTCTTGGTTTTCAAGTCCAGACTGTATTGTTGGATACATTGTATATTTTCATCATTCGACAAAGCGATACTCACACCATACTCCGCCATATTGTTCCAGTTATCGATGGTATCCACTGATTTCTGGATAATTTCCTTTTCTTCGGCCGACAATGCCGCTTCGTTCAACGAGGGGT
>Ga0209223_10004945_pt1 | contig 11927 bp, 10 predicted proteins | sample COG_06_FD_184750 | JGI IMG/M metagenome (GOLD analysis project Ga0209223, IMG submission 184750) | Pelagic Microbial community sample from North Sea - COGITO 998_met_06 (SPAdes) (version 2) | ecosystem: Environmental > Aquatic > Marine > Neritic zone/Coastal water | place: Helgoland, sampling...
AAATCACTGAGTATGGATCAAGGAAATCCCTTTTATCTTAATAATAGAGGATTTACTTATATCAAAATGGGTGAGCTTGAAAAAGCAAAGACAGACATTACCTTGTCCATTCAGAAAGATTTTAAGAATGGTTGGGCCTATAGAAATAGGGGAATCCTATTTAACCTTGAAAAAGACTATGAGTCTGCAGTCAGAAACTTCGAATTGGCTGTTAAGTATAATGCCGGAATTAAAGAGCTGCACGCTAACTATGGTGATGCATTATTTCAGGTTGGTAGAAAAGAAGATGCCTGCAGCCAATGGAGCATTTCAATTGGCATGTTTGAGAATGGTGCGAGGGACTCTTTCAATAAGTATTGTCAATAATTACATATTAATAGTAGGGTGAAAGGCCGCCGCTTATAGTTTTGTTTCAGTAGGCGTATATTCTTTTGATCTACCTCGCGATTTGGTTGATTTACCCTTCAAGGAAGTAATACTCCATTTTTTCTTTTAATTATTTTGGTGTTACTTAAATAATTATAAAGTGCAACGTATTAAAAATGAGTTGTTTGAATATCAAATATTAACTCAGAATAAAATCTTTTAACATCTTGTTAACTATTTCTCAACAAGCGTCGTCTACCTTTTGATTATGGATGTAGAACAGTATAAAATTAAAATACTGCCGCTAAAGAATAAGCTTTATCGTTTTGCCTTTAACATTGTACGAGACGAAGATCTCGCTAAAGACATTGTTCAAGAGTGCATGATAAAAGCTTGGGAAAAGCGGAATGAATTGCATCTGATTCATAATCTAGAAGCCTGGTGCATGCAGGTTACTAAGAATAAAGCTTTAGATAAACTTCGGTCTAAACATTTAAAAAAGACAGATTTATTTGAAGTAGAGTTCGATACTCGGAAGGAAAGAGATAATCCTTATGTAGTTATGGAACGGAATGATGTTTTGGCTAGAATAAAAGGTTTGATAGCTGAACTACCACAGAGGCAAAGAGAGGTAATGCAGTTGAGAGATATAGAAGGCTTTTCTTACAAAGAGATAGCAGACACACTCGAAATTGATATAAATCTTGTAAAAACAAACCTTTTTAGAGCACGAAGAAAGCTCAAAGAAAGTTTGACAAAAGAAAATGAATATGGAATCGAAAATAGAGAAACTGCTTCATAAATACTGGGAGACTACTTCCAGTTTAGAAGAAGAGAATCAGTTGAAAGCGTTGTTAAAAAACGCCTCTGAATCGGATGGAACAGCTAATGAAAAACAGCTTTTTGATTATTTTCAAAATGAGAAAAGCCTTGCATTAGAAGATTCGTTTGATGATGAGATATTAGGATTGATTGAAACAGAAGAGGAGACTAAAGTATTTAAATTCTCTGATTTTGTGAAAAGGTACTCAAGCATTGCGGCTGCTTTATTAGTCTTGTTTGTAAGCTCATATGTTTTTATGCAGCAGCAACAATCCTTCGTTCAGGAAGATTCTTTTGATAACCCTGAGGCAGCGTATAATGAATTTAAAAAGCAAATGTTAATGGTTTCAAACCTGATGAATAAAGGAAGTGAGACTGTAAATGAGCTCAATAACTTGGGCAAGTTTGACGATGTTGTGAATGAAATTGGAACCATGGAAAAGGCTTCAACGACAACGCTGAGTCATTTAAGTGAATTGAATAGAACAAATTAGAGATAAATAAAAAATAGATATGAAAAGGTTAGTATTAATAATGTTAGTAAGCGTAATGGCATTCCAGGCAAATGCACAAAACGATGCGATCTCAAAGTATTTCGCGAAGTACATGGACAATGATGATTTCATGAGCATCAATATCAGTGGTAAAATGTTTCAAATGATGAGTAGCATCGATGTTGAAAATGAGGAGGAGCAGAAATACATGATGGAGTCTGTTGGTAAAGTGAAAGGTGTTAAAGCCATTGCTGCTCAAAAAGATGTGGATGGTGATGCAATGTACAAGGAAGCTTTGAAATTGGTAGAAGGAAAAGGCTTTGAGGAGTTGATGTCTGTCAAAGAAGAAAGCAAGAACATCAAATTCTTGATCAAAGAGAAAAACAATAAGATTGATGAATTGTTTATGGTAATGGGAGGCGGAGATGAATTCGGTCTTTTGAGTATCGTAGGTGATGGAATTGATTTGAATATGCTTTATAAACTTTCTAAAACTGTTGGAGTAGGAGGATTTGAACAATTCGAGAAATTAGGAGACGGTAATTAATCGCTCTACACTATTAAAGCCTTCTAACAATTGTTAGGAGGCTATATTTTTTAATTTGGATGTATGAAAAAAATTGTAATAACAGCAGTGCTGATGGCGCTGGTATTTAGTGCTTTTGGTCAAAGCAAATCTGTTGATAAATTTAGAAATACCCATGACCCCGATTTAAAGCTCTTTTTTTACAAGAGTACTTTAAAAATGTACGCACGACTAAGCACGAATTTGACTGGCGACCTTCAGCCGGATGATTCTGGAGAAATTCCAGACCTGTCGCGTCTTATTGAAGGCATCGAAAAAGTTAAATTTTTCAGTTACGATCCAGGCAGTTTGAATGCCGATCTCATGACTCAGCTGAATACTGATGTAAAAGGAGAAGGATACGAAAGTGTCATGAATGCAAGAATGAATGCTGCCAACATAGAAATACTGATGAAGGAGAAAAGGTCTAAACCAGTAGGTTTTGTAGTATTGATCAACAGTGAAGAGGGTGAAATGATATTGGATCTTGAAGGAATGCCTGATCTATCCAACCTGATGAAACTTTCGGATTTCATGAGCAGTAATACTGAAAGCTTCAATCTGTTGAAGAACGCATTCAATTAGGATGTTTTGGGTGAAATGGATGCGCCTAAAACTTAAAACTTAACAACAACGATTTGGAAACTGTATTATCTATTAAAAACCTCTCGAAGCACTACGGGAGGATAAAGGCACTTGATAATGTGTCCTTAGAAATCAAAAAAGGCAATGTCTTCGGCATATTGGGGCCTAATGGCAGTGGTAAAACCACCACCTTAGGAATGATCCTTGATGTAATAAATCCCACCAGTGGAGAATATCATTGGTTCGGGAATAAGGCGAATAAGGACACCCGTAAAAAAATAGGAGCAATATTAGAGCACCCTATTTTCTATCCTTACCTCACGGCAGTTCAAAATTTAAAAATTGTATGTGATATTAAGGAAGTTTCGTACGACAGGATAGACGAAGTAATCAATCAAGTTGGATTAACAGAGCGGAAAGAGACTAGATACAAGACTTATTCATTGGGTATGAAACAGCGGCTAGCAATTGCTTCTGCGTTATTATGTGACCCCCTGGTAATGATTTTAGATGAGCCAACCAACGGCCTCGACCCCCAAGGAATTGCCGAAATCAGAGAGTTAATCATCGAAATTGCCAACAGTGGGAAAACAATTCTCCTTGCAAGTCATTTATTGGATGAAGTTCAAAAAGTATGTACACATTTCGCAGTATTGAGAAGAGGGAAACTGGTACATACCGGACTAGTTGAAGATGTTTCAAAAGGCGCGCCTACAGTTGAAGTTAAAGCTGATATTGAAGACTTAATGTCAATCTTAGAACAATCAGGGTTGGCTACCAAAGTGAAACGCGAGTTGGACAAGTATTTAATGACCATGACTGATGGAAATTCAGCAGCTGATGTCAATAAGTATTTATTTGATAATGGAATAACAGCCAAACATTTGCTCCTTCAATCAAGAAGCCTTGAGCAACAGTTTTTAGAAATTTTGGCCGATAACGATGGAGGTGCCTTATGATACGATTATTAAAAATAGAACTACATAAGATAAAGTCAAATAGGACTTTCAAGGTTTTAGCTACGCTGTACATTATCGCTCTAGTTGTTACGAGTATGGGGGTAATGCCATTTTTACAATGGTTAAAAACAAAATTCGCAGAGTTCGATGCGGAACAGATTGATCCAACAATGCTGCCATTTTATGAGTTTCCAGATATCTGGCAAAACTTAACTTATGTCGCGATTTACTTCAAGATTTTACTTGCATTGAGTTTGATTTATTCAATTACGAACGAATATACTTATAGAACTATCCGTCAGAATGTAATTGATGGTTTGAGCAAGCATGAGTTTATATGGAGTAAGATTATTATGGCTGGTTTTCTCAGCTTGGTTTCGACCCTGGCCTTGTTAGTAATGGGGTTAATTACTGGCTTAATATATTCTTCAGAAGTTTCTGTAGCATTGGTTTTTGAAGACATGCATTTTTTAGCAGGCTTTTTTCTCCAATTATTTTCTTTTTTACTCTTTACCCAATTGCTGGCTACATTGATAAGAAAGCCAATGATGACCATGGGGCTTATGTTTTTATGGGTAGTCATTATTGAAAACGGGTTATTTATTTGGTCTCAGGTAAAGGATCAAGAATGGATTCTGCCATTACTACCGGTAAAATCAATTAATAATTTAATTCAATTGCCCTTTAAGAAATACGCATTTATGGAAATACAGGATTATATAGCTTGGACGGATCTGGGACTCGTAATTCTTTATGGCACCTTGTTTTACATAGCTACTGTAAGGCTAGTGGTCAAAAGGGATTTATAATTATTTAATTAGAACGGATAAAACAGCGGAGGGCCTGTCATATTTATGATAGGCTCTCCTTTCTGTTGAGGCTAAAATAGATTGGTGTTTTTGGCAGAAAAAAAATGTATGACTTTACAATTATTTAGACCTTTAGCCAATATAGTAATGCTCTTAATTAAGTATTTGGGTGGAATTCCCATGCTGTTTTAACATCCATTATAAGGGTAAAAGAGATCATTAGTGTCATTTATTACCAATGGGCATATCACGCCAAGTGAAACGAAATAAAAAAAAGCTATTAATCCATAAACGGCATTTCATCATAAGAAATTTTTACTGTTATTTGCGCCCGAAAAGTGAACATATTTAACTTAAATAATAATTATTTAATGCGATTACTTTCTAGAATTAAATACTTTCTATTTCTCTCTTTGTTTTTGTTTTCTTCATGCGAGGAAGAGTTAGAATCTGAAGCATTGGTTTTTGCTGAAGATGTAATATTCGTGAGTGGGGAGATATTAAGAATAACAGGAAGAGTCGTTTCTTCAGGTACAGTGACAATCACAGATCATGGGTTTCAAATTTCGGAAAGTCCTGAATTTAGTTCACCAATCATAATATCTCTTGGCGAAAGAAGTATTCCAGGGAGGTTCATTGGTTCTTATGGAGAATTGTCGACAGGGACTGATTTTTTTGTAAGAGCATTTCTTATTACTAAAGGGGAAACGAGTGTGTCGGAAGCCATCGAGTTTTCAACCTTAGATCCTGAATTAATTGATTATACTCCATTTTTTGAAGAGGCCGGACAAACCATTACGATTAATGGCAAAAACTTAACAGTTGATTCAGAGGTGTTTTTTGGCTCCCAAAGGGCTACGATAACTGAATTCAACAATGAAGCTGAAATTAAGGTAAGGGCGCCAAACCCTGCGGTTGGTGAGTATTCCGTCTCGGTCCGAGTTATTACAGATGGGAAAGAAAACGTTTTTGATAAAAACTTCGAGTATATAATTGGGAAATGGCAATTGGACTCAAATTACCCAGGGGACCCTGGATTTTCAAGGAACGTGTATTTTCAACATGAAGGGAAACTATATTCTGGCATGGAGGATGCTGGGACTGCTGTTCAATTGTTTTGGACATATGATATATCAACAAAAACTTGGCAAAAGAAAGACTTTAATGGGCCTTATGTGGTGTACCCTGGTGTATATAACGGTGGTTTCTTAGGCGGGACTGATACTAATTCAATCGTTAAAAACTTTTGGACATTAGATCAGTCTGGCAATTTTATAGCCGAAGCTGATGTTCCTTTCAGATTAGTCCAGTCTGTAAGCTTTAAAGTAGGTGATGACCTATATGTTTTTGGAGGCCAAAATGAATTTGGTGCTAATAACAATAGCATTAGAAAGTACAATTTTGTTTCAAAAGAATGGATAGTGCTAGGAACGATGCCAATAGTCACCTCGAGTAGGTTTCCAAGCTTTAATCTGGGTAATCAGATGTACTTCTTAACAGTTTCAAACGATTTGTGGAAATACGACGCGAACACATCACAATGGGAACAAATGGCGTCTTACCCTGGAGCGACAGGTGCTATTGGTGGTGGTACAATTGGAGATTTTGGCTATGTAGGTCTTGGTAATAATTCGAGAGAAATGTTTGAATATGATTTTGTTTTAGATTCTTGGAAACGAAAGACAATTATACCTGGGTTTAATAATGATTTAACATTAGGCTGGTTTACTACCGATGATGAAATATTTGTATTAAGGAAGCCTTCTCGGGGCACTGGAGCTTCTAAGTTGTATAAGTTTGAACCATTTAATTTTTAAAGTGTGAAGATTAATAATTTAACGATAGCAGTTTTGAAAATAAGGTCTCAAATGTATATCTCTAGAATGAGTTCTCTTGTCTCTGGCATTCGGTTAGGCCTGTGTTTTATTTTGGCCACCCTTTGTTCAAGTGCATTTGGACAGAATGTCGAACTAATCTCAGGCGACTTAGGTGAGAGCGCAACAAGTGTCTATATGCTTCAATTTAGAGTTACTGGATTGTCCGCAGATCAGCCTAAGAATAAAGTGTGGGTAAGGCATAAAGGAGAAAAAACAGAAGAGCATATTTTAACATTAAGAGAAGATGGTACTTTCCGTGTAGGCTTGATCCTGTCTCAAGGTGAAAACACGCTTGAATTTGGTAATGATGTATTTACTGATAGTGCCAATAGGACATGGAATAAAGGAGGGTCTTGGGCTTGGTCTGAAGCATATAATTATGCACTTCTTGTTGAAGTAATTGGTAAAGACAAAGGAGGTGAAGGACCTTTTGCACTTTCTGGAGAAGTTGTAGATGCTGCTTCGAATATAAGCCTACCAATGGCAAACTTGTATTTCCCGGACACGGAACTAGGATACAATACTGATCTTGATGGTCGTTTCGATATGGTCTTACCAAAAGGGGAGCATTTGTTAGAAGTGAGTTTTGTTGGTTTTCAAAAACTCTCACTCTCCCTTGTTGTAAATAATCAAGGAGCATTCACAATTAGATTGAAAGAAAATGCAACACAATTAGATGCGGTTGTGATTACTGCAGAGCGAGAGGATCAAAATGTTAAAAGTACTGAGCTCGGTAAAGAAGTATTAAGTATAAGTACAATTGAAGGTTTGCCTCCATTTGTCGGTGAAGTAGACGTTTTGAAATCATTGACTTTACTACCAGGTATTAGTACGGTCGGTGAAGCGTCATCTGGATTTAATGTTCGAGGTGGTGGTACAGATCAAAACTTAATCTTATTGGGTGGAACAACACTCTACAATCCATCTCACTTTTTTGGTTTCTTCAGTAGTTTTAATTCTGATATGGTTAAAGATGTTACCGTCTTTAAAGGAGGAATTCCAGCGAAATACGGAGGTAGAGCCTCTTCAATAATTGATATCAATTATAAGGATGGTGATTTTAATAAATGGAATGGTAAGATTTCTGTGGGAATGATATCAACTAAAATATCGGCTGATGGACCAATTATTAAAGATAAACTATCGATTATCCTCGGTGGACGGATTTCATATGCGAACTGGCTTTTGGCAAGATCACCTGATGTAGATGTTGCCAATAGTAATGCCTCTTTCTGGGATGGAAACGTAATGCTTAATTATAGAATTGCTGATGGTCATAATTTGAAATATTCTTATTACAGAAGTTTTGATGATTTTAGTTTCGCTAGTGATACTACTCAAGGATGGACGAATCAAAATCAAAACATAACTTATAATGGGAAGTTTGGTGATAAGTTATATGGGACTGTTTCTGCTAGTCGAAGTGAATATGATTTTAATATTTCAAGTGATTTTGATTATTCAAGTTTTGAACTAAAGTCAAGCATTTTGGAGAATGGATTGTCTGCAGATTTAGAATATGAGTTTTCACCAACAAACCGTTTGACATTTGGTGTTCAAGCAAAGAAAATTGAAATTAATCCTGGAGACAGAGTACCGCTTACCGATAATTCAAGTGTGAATCCTTTTGTTGGTGACCCAGAACAGGGAGTTGAGTCTGGTGTATTTTTCCAGCATAATCTTGATGTAACAAAAAGATTAAGGTTGTCTTATGGGTTGAGGTACAGTGATTTCAATTATGTAGGGCCCAAAGATGTTTATGTTTATGATCCTTTTCAAACACGGACAATTCAAAATATAACCGATACACTGACCTATGGTGATGGAGAATCAATAGTCAGACATGGTGGATTTGAGCCTAGGGCTTCTCTTAGAATTACTACAAGTGAGTCAAGTTCTATAAAGCTTGGGTTTAACCGAATTCATCAATTCATTCATTTAGTGTCCAACACGGCTGCTATTTCACCAACAGATACATGGAAATTGAGTGATACAAATATTGACCCAGCATTAGTTGATCAATATTCAATTGGCTTATTTAAAAACTTTAGTGAGAATACACTTGAGACTTCAGTAGAAGGGTACTACAAAGACATGAATGGTGTTCAGGAATATAAGGATGGTGCAGAACTATTTTTAAATAACCATTTAGAAACTTTAGTGAGAATACACTTGAGACTTCAGTAGAAGGGTACTACAAAGACATGAATGGTGTTCAGGAATATAAGGATGGTGCAGAACTATTTTTAAATAACCATTTAGAAACTGAACTAGTTGAGGGAATTGGAAGATCTTACGGTGTAGAATTTTACATTAAAAAGAAAAAAGGTAAGTCGACAGGTTGGATCAGTTATACTTATTCTAAAAGTGAAAGAAAGGTTGTTGGAAGTTTCCCGGACGAAATTATTAATCAAGGAGAATGGTTTGATGCTAACTACGATAAACCACATGATTTAACAGCTGTTGTCGAACATAAATTGTCTCCTTATATTGATTTGTCTGCTGTATTTACCTATAGTACTGGACGTCCAGCTACATTCCCAGTTGCTAAATTCAGGTTTTTAGAAGATGAAGATGTTGCGTTTTTTCAAACACGTAATGGGAGTAGAGGACCAGATAACCATAGATTAGATTTAGCAATGAGCTTCAGGTTTAATGCTGTAAAAAAGATTTGGAGAGGCGAATGGAAGGTGTCTATTTACAATGCTTATGGTCGAGACAATCCGTTCTCTGTATTCTTTGATGACCTACCAGGAAGACCTCCAGGGGCCTTTAAATTGGCCGTATTAGGCGACCCATTCTTTTCTGCTTCATATACCCTAAAACTTTAATGAAAGTGAAAAAAATATATAAACTCATACTGCTCTTTTTGGTTATCACCACAGCCTGTATTACGCCAATAGATGTTGAGATCAATGAGGAGATAAATGTTTTGGTAATTGATGGATACATTACCACAGACAATGGACCTCATGAGATTAGAATTACAAGAAGTGCTAAATTCGGAGATATTTTTGTTGGTACTATTGAAAGAATATCAAAGGCGAGTGTTTCAGTAAGAGATCAAACAGGAACAGTAACTAAGGTTATTGAAGAAAGCCCGGGTTACTATTTTACTCCCGCTGATTTTAAAGGTGAAGTAGGATATTCTTATACACTGCTTGTGGAGACTATTGCGGGCGAGAGTTATTCTTCCTTACCGCAAAAAATCGCTGCTGCACCTGCGATTGATGATGTGTTTTTTCAATTTAAAAATACGCCTACAATTAATCCTACGGTTACCAATTCTGGTTTGGATGTATTGATCGAATTTGAAGACCCTGCTGATGAGCGGAATTACTATATGTGGGAAGTTGATGGTGTCTATGAACAAACCACAAACCCAGAATTATTTGTGAATCTTGAAACAGATCAGTTGGCACCGAAAGATTGTTGCAGTGTTTGTTATATATCTGATAATGGTGTTGCCGGGGATATTTTATCAGATATTCAGGTTAATGGGAATACAGTTGTTCAGAAAATCGGTTTTCTAAAAGATGACAAAAGGAGATTTCAGTCTGATTACATGATTCACATTAGGCAATTTAGTATTACGCAAGAGGCTTATGAGTTTTTTAGGGTATTAAGAAATCAGTTAGAAATTTCAGGAAGTATTTTTGATCCGCCACCAGCAACTATTGGTAGTAACATAATTAATCTGAATGAGCCAGATGCACCAACTATTGGTTATTTTGGAGCATTTGATGTTCAAAATTATGATGCTTTTATCGATTTGTCTCAAATAACAGAGCCTCGTTCAGATCAAATAGCCAATGATGACTGTAGATTATTGCAAAACTCTACTACTGAGAGACCAGCTGATTGGGATTGAAAATATTGAATTAAAGATATTAGAGTCATTGAATTTTTCAATGACTCTTTTTTTTACCCTTTTCTTGGGTTGTCTTCAATAAGCATTGTCTTGAAAATGAATGTGTTTTTGCATCACTCAATTTGATTTGTTCTATAAGTGAGACAAGCCTTAGCTATAAAGGGCTTTTATAAGACCACTTAATGACTGGTTTTTAATAAGGGAAATACAATTAGTGATTGTATTAAAAATGAAGTGAAATTTTTCAGAAACGTATCAAATTTTAAGATAAGAGATGGTCAATATAACTAGAGATAAGAAGTGCTGGGATAGCCGTTTATCCTTCTTTTATTTAAAAACAGTTTCCTCCTATTTGAGCATATTGGTATTGTTCGGCACTTTGACCTCTTCATGTATTACTCCAATAGATGTTGTGATTGAAGAGGAAATAAATGTGCTGGTAATCGATGGCTACATCACTACTGATACCGGACCCCACGAAATAAGAATAACGCGAAGTGCTAAGTTTGGAGATATTTTCATTGGTACAATAGAATTGATTTCCAAAGCGAGCGTTTCTGTTCGTGACCAAACAGGTACAGTGACAAAATTAATTGAAGATAGACCTGGATTCTATTTTACTCCTACAGATTTTAAGGGAGAGGTTGGATTTTCTTATACTTTACTTGTTGAAACTATTGCGGGAGAAAGTTATTCTTCATTTCCTCAGACAATTGTATCTGCACCAGTGATTAAGGACGTATTATTTCAATTTAAAAATACACCTACGACTAATCCTTTTATAACCAATTCGGGATTTGATGTATTGGTGCAATTTGAGGATCCCGCTGATGAGCGGAACTTTTATATGTGGGAAGTTGATGGTGTTTTCGTTCAGAATACCAACCCAGAATTGTTTGTGGATATTCTTTCTGGTAATCCGGCACCAAAGGATTGTTGTGCTGTGTGTTATATTACCGAAACTGGGGTAGCTACCGACATCTTATCGGATCTTCAAGTAAATGGCAATACGGTTGTTCATAAAATAACCTTCCTAAAAGACGATAGAAAAAGATTTCAAACGGACTATAAGATTCAAATTAGACAGTTTAGTATTACTGCTGACGCATATGAGTTCTTCAGGGTCTTGAAAAATCAACTAGATATTTCCGGGAGTATTTTTGATCCACCACCGGCTACTATAGGGAGTAACATCATTAATTTGAATGCTCCTGATGCACCAACAATTGGTTATTTTGGAGCTTTTGATGTTCAGTACTTCGATGGGTTTATAGATTTAGAAAAGATAACAGATCCACGCCAAAATATAACTGTCCCTGACGATTGTCGTAGGTTGCAGAATTCAACTGTAGACAGACCAGCTGATTGGGGGTAATTGTAATTTGGGCAAAAAAAGGGTCATTCAATTTCTTGAATGACCCTTTTTTTATATCGTAAGCCCTGTTACTTATCATCAAGTGGACCTGAAAAGTCTTTGAAAAAACCGAGGTCAGTTCCATCATAGGCAGTCTTGAACTTAGGCCACTGATTAGAAAAGAATTCATCAGCCATTCCCATTGCTTTACTAATCATTTGCTCT
>Ga0209223_10004950_pt1 | contig 11925 bp, 8 predicted proteins | sample COG_06_FD_184750 | JGI IMG/M metagenome (GOLD analysis project Ga0209223, IMG submission 184750) | Pelagic Microbial community sample from North Sea - COGITO 998_met_06 (SPAdes) (version 2) | ecosystem: Environmental > Aquatic > Marine > Neritic zone/Coastal water | place: Helgoland, sampling...
CGCCAGAACAGATCCTCATAAACGCGATTCGATCACGATGGTTAGGATCCATGTTCGCCTGAATCTTAAAGACGAAACCGCTGAAGTCTTTCTCCTTCGCTTCTACCACACGGGTCTCTGTTTCTCGATCTCTAGGCTGTGGCGCCCACTCAACGAAGTCCTCGAGCATTTTCTTAACGCCAAAATTCCCTAAGGCTGTACCAAAGAAGACGGGTGTTAGCGTTCCCTCTAGATAGGCGTCTCTATCGAATTCGTGACTGGCACCGCGCACCAGTTCGATCTCATCTATAAAGTCTTGGGTATAACTACCTAGAAGTTCTGCTGTCTTAGGGCTATCCAGCCCATCGATTATCACCTCGTCGTGAACCTGGCTCCCTTGACCATGCTGGTAGACATAAACCTTGTCTTCATAGAGGTTATAGACGCCCTTAAATTCTTTGCCCATGCCTAGCGGCCAATTAATCGGCGCGCATTTGATGTTGAGAACGGTCTCTATCTCATCGAGGACTTCGATAGGATCGCGAATATCTCTATCGAGCTTGTTAACGAAGGTGAAAATCGGCGTATCACGCAGGCGACAGACATCCATCAGCTTGATAGTTCTCTCTTCCACTCCCTTTGCCCCATCGACGATCATCAGCGCAGAATCCACTGCCGTGAGCACACGGTAGGTGTCTTCAGAAAAATCTTCATGCCCAGGCGTATCGAGCAAATTCACCATTCGGCCATTGTAGGGAAACTGCATCACCGAGGAGGTCACCGAGATGCCCCGCTGTTGCTCCATCGCCATCCAGTCAGATGTTGCATGACGATCTGACTTCTTACTCTTCACTGAACCGGCAATCTGAATCAAGTTGCCGTAAAGCAGCAATTTCTCAGTGATGGTGGTCTTGCCGGCATCCGGGTGCGAAATAATCGCCAACACACGGCGGCGCCCTATTTCGTCTATTAATGATTCAATACCCATGCTAATGATTGCCGTGTTATGACCAGAGATAATGCGATTGCATGCTCTCTAGCTCTAATTGCAGGATTAGTAGGATCTATGCCCACTCTATGCCCAGTGAAATCGGGCGCGATTATAACAGCTGCGAGCAAGAGTAGGGAAACGGACCTCAATGCTGGTCTATGGGAAAACAGGCGGATACTCTACAATACCCGCCACAGCTATGAGAACAAAAGCCCGAGGACTCTAAGATATGGATTTCACTCTATCCGAACAACAAGTTGCCCTGCAGCAATCCGTGCGCAAGTTTGCCCAGCGGGAGCTGCCAACTATCGCCAAGCAAATAGAAGAAAGTGACGAACCGCCGGGAATCGAACTCCGTAGACGCTACGCCGAATTGGGCTATCTTGGGGTTAACCTTGATGAGAAATATGGCGGCGCCGGCATGAGCCACCTCGATGCCGTGATCGTCTTGGAGGAGATTGCCAAAATTTCAATCGCAGTAGCCTTTCCCATATTCGAGTCCTGCTTCGGCCCGAGTTTAGCGATAGCACATTTCGGTAGTGATCGACTAAAGGAAAAAATACTACCCAGAGTATGTTCGGGCGAGATCGTAGTCGCCGTATCCATGTCCGAGCCAAATGCCGGGTCGGCACTAACCGATCTTACTACCAACGCTCAAGTTGAAACTGATCGAGTAATAATCAATGGCAGCAAACGTTGGTGCTCGGGGGCCGGCCATTCCCAGGCCTATGTTGTTTACTGCCGCATGGATGACAGTCCGGGTGCAAAGGCAATAGGCGCTGTTGTTGTCGAGAAAGGCAGCAACGGCTTTAGCTTCGGCAAACCGGACCACCACATGGGGTTTCGCGGTGTCGCGAGCGCCGATATGTATTTCGACAACGTTGAGGTGCCAACAGAGAATATCCTCGTATCAGCGGGAGGCTTCGGAAAATTAATGGATGCTTTCGATCTGGAGCGCTGCGGCAATACGACCATGTCACTGGCCGTAGCCCAATCGGCATTCGATTATGTTTTGGAATATGTTCAGCAAAGGAAACAGTTCGGTAAATCACTCGTCGAATTCCAAGCGGTTCAATTGCAGATTGCCGAAATGAAAATGAGACTGGAAGCGTCGCGGCTACTGCTCTACAGGGCCGTAGTGAACGCAGAGAAGGGGCTTCCCTCCATCGCTGAGAGTTCGGTCGCCAAGTGTTTCGCCAATGAAACCGCACGAGAAGTGACGGGCAAAGCAATGCAACTCATGGGTGGCTATGGTTATTCAAAAGAGTACCCGCTAGAACAGAAGTTGCGCGACGCTTGGGGGTGGGGGATCGCCGGCGGTGCAATCGATATTCAAAAGGCGAATATTGCCGCAGCGCTTGTTGGTAAGCGCTTCAATCAACGGGCCAAGTAGCATCAGACGAAAGAAGTGCTAGTGCAACACAGCACTGTTAGGCCTAGCCTTAGATTCGGCAAACTCGGGATGCAGAATATCCCCGCGCTTCACTAGCAGCAGGTCGTGTCGACTAAGTCGATCATATTCGTCTGTAGCCTGCACGTCGATGTCTTCCAATAAGACGCAGACGACATCGTCGTCTTCGATATCCACAACGATGCAGGGCCTGAAACCGATGATTGTATGCAACGAGGCAAGTGCACCAATTGCGCAACGGTGTCCGGGATACAAACCGTTAGACTCTTTCAATAACCCGTAAGATGTGAACGCCACGCCGAATCCGGCAGCCGCGACAATGTGAATGATGTCGATAACCGCGGGATCAGTTAGGTCGATGCGGACCGTATCTGATATTGGCTGCTTATTGGCGAGCTGCTTTTGATTCACTAACTTCAAGAATAAACTAATGTCTTCTTGATTCCACTCCAGCGTCTCTTCCTTTTCCGAGCGAGTACTGTCAGAAGAAAGACTCAAGACACTGGTTTCGATGGTGAGGTCTTTGATCTCTGTCTCCGGCGGGCAGGGTACGATCATAGATACGGAGCAGTAGCCTTCGCTGCTCTCGGCGCCTAAGCGCCATAGGAAGGGAATTTCGGCAGTTAATTCAATCATAGTAAGGTGCTGTACAACTAGTGGTAGTGCAAACATAGCACATTCTCGTAGTTGGTATAATCTCAATGTGCGTCACTCCTAGTCACTCAGATATTTAGCAATTTAAGGCTAGTTCTTTTGGCGGCACTTAGCGCCCACTGCTAATGCACTCTCCAACAAGCTTTCTTAAGCCATTGAGGATCCTAGGAAATTCGACTATTCCATCACAAATTTTTTTTCCACAGATTCTGTGGATAAGTCAGTGGATAATTTCCCAGAAATCGCTTCAAGCCTCGAAAATGCGCCTGCCCAGCACAAATTGATCAATATTTAGCCAATAGGTTATTTTGTTATTATTCAATAACTTACTGATTCTGGAAGTATTGGTATAAAATAAAACCCGCTGAATCTTAGCGTTTTGTGAGAGAAGCTTCGTTTTTGTGCATAAATTCGCCCATCAAACGCAATTTACAAAAAATAAGAAATTCTTTGTCACTGTTTTTATTGAAGTTTTTCAACCTATAATGCCATTCGTTCTTACTGCTAATTGTTGGGATTCAAACACACAGTAATCTTGAAAAATCCACGTAAAGTCACCTCGTTAAATTGCGTTGTACTTGCAGTAGTAGTCCTCGTATTCCGATAAACACTATTTCGTGCGAATCGCCTTGGCACGTCTACCCAAGACTTGACGCTGCAGGTCCTTTAGGGGCGCCTTTTCGGAAGATTATCCGACACTGTTCATCAAAAAATCGCATCCTATTTTCAAGCAGAACTTACAGTGGAACTACTAGCTTGTTATCGGAATCGCATTAATCGCCAAATGGGGCACCTAGAATCCTTAGAGAGTGTTCGCAGAAGCAGGCATTTCACTTATAAATTTGGTCAATGCAAATATCTTGCGCCTTATGAGCTTACGCCAAACTTTCGGTATGCTCCCGCCAAGCCAAGCAGTATAAGAATAAGTAGAAGATTTTTGCTAAGTAACAGCCTCACCGCCAAAAATGCAATTGAGAATACAATGAGGTAATTACTTCCTAGACCGAAGCGGACGAGAATCGCTATCCCCAGGATAATAAAAACTACTGCACAATAATTAAATGGCTGAATTAACTATTTTTGACGTTCCAAGATACCACTTCTAAAGCTGATCACTTTCAGTGAGCCTGAGAATCAATATAAAACAAATTAAAGCGTTAAGGGCGAGCAAACGCCCAGAACTTAAACTCACTCAAACAAAAGTTGTGCGCTGCGCATTACTTTTCCCGAGATTAATGAGAGCGAACTTCTATAAAGGAGTGACCCAGCAACAAACTTCATAAACACAGCGATAATTAGTAGGAGTTTTCGTCAAACAGTAAAAGGGGACCTTCGACCCTACTAGGCTCAAGTTTGAAATACTCTCTGACACCTTTGCTACTCAGCAACGACGCGCAATAGCTGTAAATAGTCACTAAGACCCATGAATATTTTCTCGATACCGTCTTGCTTCATGGTTTGCATGCCATCTTTCAACGCCTGTTCGCGTATCACGTCAAGCTCCGCCTTATTGTAGATCATAGCCTGCAACTCGTTAGTACCCATTAGCAATTCGTGAACCCCAGTTCTGCCCTTATAGCCAGTCCCGCCACAGTCATCGCAACCTACCGGACCCTGCAATTCGATATTATTCAGATCAAAAGGAAGCTTTTTGAATGCCTCGCGGCCGTAGGCATTGACCAGATGATCGAGCTCCTTCTTATCGGGCTTATAGGGTTGCTTGCATTTACCACATAGCGTTCTCATCAAACGCTGCGCCAATATACCCAGAAGTGCATCGGAGAAGTTGACCGGGTCAAGACCCAAATCGAGTAGACGGGTAATCGTTTCGGGTGCGGAGTTAGTGTGTAAAGTGGATAAAACCAAGTGACCCGTTAGAGACGCCTCGACACCGATACTCGCGGTCTCATGATCGCGCATCTCACCGATCAGAATCACGTCAGGGTCAGCACGAAGAAAAGCTCGCATCGCCGTCGCAAAGGTGAAGTCAATCTTTGGCAACACCTGCACCTGTTGCAGACCTGGTTGTGTTATCTCTACAGGATCTTCTGCCGTCCAAATCTTTTTGTCGGGCTTATTGATGTGCCCAAGCACAGCGTGCAAAGTAGTCGTCTTACCAGAACCAGTTGGCCCCACAACTAGGAACAGTCCATGTGGGTGAGCCGAAGCAGAAATTACCTTTTCAAGGTTTCTCGGGCTTAGATTCAGTTTCTCCAGCGGCATCGCACTACCAGCGGCGAGAATACGCAGTACCGCGCTCTCACCTTGTACAGTGGGCACGGTGGCGACACGAAGCTCCAGATGCTGGCCCCTCACTTTGAGTTTGCACTTACCATCCTGAGGCAGGCGCTTCTCAGCGATATTCAACCGAGAAATAACCTTCACGCGCGCAATCATTGCCGCACAGTGTTCCTTGGGCACCTTGAGTAATTCTCTACAGATACCATCGACACGTATCCGCACAGCACCTGGGGCATCGTCCTTACCAGGTTCAATATGTATATCCGAGGCACCCAATCTCTCCGATTCCGTGATAATCCGATTAACCAGCTGAATGATGCCAGAAGTCTCCTCTATACCTTCGTCTTCATCTTCACCTGCATCTTCAATAGTTTCGATCTCGATGCCACCCTCGCCTCCCAGTGCATCGAACACATCATCGAAGCCAGCTTCCATATCTGCATCGGCATCTCTACGCAGGAATTGGTGAATATGCTCAGGAAGTCCAACGCGGAAGACGTAGTTTCTGGCATTTACCACACCCTGAATCTCCATGATACGCTGGTAATCAGAAGGGTCATCAATGAGGATGACCGCCTCTTCCTTGTCGCCCGCAACTGGAAGCCAGAGATTATTTTTAAGGTAACTCACACCGATATTTTCTAGCAGATCGAAGGGTAGCTCATGCTCAGAGTCATACTTCATATAAGGAACGCGGTAATAGTGTTCCAGTGACTTACCAATGTCGTCGGCTTCGATATTGAATTCTTCCATGAGGCTGCGTGTAACCGAACCACCGTAGAGTGAAACATTGTTCTGCATTTCTGCGAGTTCGACGCCAGAAATTTTTCTTTCCTGCACTAGATAGTCATACGGACCCTGTGTGCTTTGCAGCGAAGAACGAAACTGTTTAGCCAACATCTGACTAACCATCATCGCGTGCTTTAAATCAGTTTTCGTGAATTCTCGATCGCCTTCGAAATTAATCAACTGCATGACACCCAGCAAGATTTCATCCTTGATCGGGACAATGATCATAGATTTTACATTCCAGCCTTTGGCTTCGCTGAAACGCTTATCGAATTGCAGTCGCGGATGAATGTCGACCAGCTCTTCGCTATTTAAAACATTCTTAATAACAAGTGCTCTCTGGCTAAGCGCAACATAACCGGCCAGTGATGTTGCGCTGAACGGCACTCTGATCTCGATAGAATCATCGTCGTCCCGATCGCCGCCCTTGAAGCTGGCGAGAATTTCCTTACCGTTGTCAACGCTCTGATAAACCGTGAACAGTTTAACGTCAAGCAACCCAAGCAGATCCTGCTCGACTTCCTTCATGGCGGTCTTTAGTTTCTTGCTGTATTTGAGGCGTTGATAGATCTTGGACAAATTAGCGACAAACTCGTCCTGCTTCTCCACTACCTGTGGCAGTGGAGATTCGATCTCTATGTCTGTGCTAACTGTCTCAGTCATTGTTTTGAGTATTTCCAGCATCCATTAATCAGATATTTTACGTGGCCTGTTCCACCCTAGCCTCAAGCGGGGCCCATTCTACGTGCAAAGACTGCCCGGATGTGACAAAAGTACTGTCAAATTCCAGAGTTTTGGCCGATACCAAGGTTTATCATGCTCTTTATTTTTTCAATGCTGCGAGCACTAACCAAAATGCCATCTATTTCAATCAGTTTCAATAGTTTTTTGCTGCTATTACTGCTGCAGATCGCAGCAATTCCGGTGGCTTCGGGGCAATTACCACAGTTCAATTCACAACAGATGAATTGGCTAGGCGATCGGGTTTTTGCGAACGAATGCAATAGAAATTTTAGCTGCCTGACCAGCTGGAACGAGGGCGAAGACTTTCCCTCACTCGGTATAGGTCACTTTATCTGGTACAGCTCTCAGCAAAACGAACGCTTTGAAGAAACCTTTCCAATCTTGTTAGCCTTCTACAAGAAGCACGGCTATGAATTACCTGCATGGTTAGAGGCACTAGAAAACCTCGACTCTCCATGGCAGAACAGGGAGCAATTCCTGGCCGATTTCGAGAGCCACAGAATGCAGCAGCTGCGCGAATTCTTAGACTCGACCACCGAGCTTCAAGTATTGTTTATCGTCGAAAGATTGCATAACTCGACAGCTGATCTGTTTCGCGAATTAGAACCCTCACAGCAAAGTTCTGTTGAGGCCAGCTTCTATGAAATCGCCAACTCACAAACGCCTTATGGCATGTATGCCCTGATTGACTATGTTCATTTCAAAGGAACCGGCACTGCAACTAGCGAACGTTACCAGGGCGAAGGCTGGGGGCTGTTGCAGGTTCTGTTGGAATTGCAAGGCAGTACTGCCAATCTCGACGATTTCGTAGCGGCTGCTACTCGGGTACTGAAGCGACGCGTTGCAAATGCACCTAGCGAACGGAAAGAGCAACGCTGGATAGCCGGCTGGACCAATCGGCTCCAGACCTATTTGCCTAGCCAGTAGAGGCGTAGCGAGCTGAAATACCGAGCTATAGACGCTAGACTCAAACCCATTAAAGCTATAAGCTTTTCCTCCCACCGCTTGCAGATGAATCGACTCAATCAGTTCACCTGACTCTCTAGGGTTGAACAATCACTTGACGAAGCTTCAGTATGTCTTTCGAACGTAAAAATATTGAGAAAATGCAGGGCTATGCGCCGGGCGAACAAACAAGGGCCGCGGGCACTATTAAGCTTAACACCAATGAGAACCCCTATCCGCCCAGTCCGCAAGTGGCTAAAGCCTTAAAATCGATCGACGTGGCCGCCCTTAGGCGTTATCCGTCACCGATGGCTAATTCGTTTCGAGAAGCCGCTGGCCGGCTGCACAATATATCCGCAGAGCAGATCATTCCCACTAATGGCGGTGACGAACTATTACGCCTCGTTTTGACTACTTATGTTGAACAACTAGACACCATCGCCGTCTGCAAACCCAGCTATTCTCTGTATCCGGTTCTCGCTGAAATTCAGGGCTGTCAATTAGAAGAGATTTCGCTCCTTGATGACTGGAGCATGCCTGAGGATTTTCTAGAGCAATTAAATAACTCCGCGGCTAAGTTGTTGATTCTGGTTAACCCTAACGCACCCACCGGCGCCCTGCTAACCACCGACTACTTGGCCAAGGTAGCCGACAATTTTTCGGGCCTACTATTAATCGATGAGGCCTATGTTGATTTTGTCGATCCGGCACTCAACTACAATTCTATAGCGTTGATTAATTCTCACGATAATATTCTGATTCTCAGAACACTGAGCAAGGCTTACTCCTTAGCGGGCCTGCGCTTTGGTTACGGTATCGGGGCAAAATCGCTGATCGAACCGATGATGTTTAAGACACGGGACAGTTATAACACCGACCATATCGCCCAGAGCCTTGCCACCGCGGCGCTAGATTCATGCGAATATGCACGAGAAAACTGCGAACGCATTCGTCAAAGTCGGGATCAATTGCGTGCAGATTTACAAAAACTCGGTCTTACTACGCCAACCAGTCAGAGCAATTTTATCTTGTGTCAGATTCCAGAATCGATAGGCGCCGAAAAGCTGTACCTACAATTGAAGCAACGCAATATCCTAGTGCGTTATTTCGACCAAGATCGACTGCGCGATAAGCTACGCATTTCAATTGGTACGGTTGCTGAAAACGCGGCTCTAATCGCTGCGATAAAAGAACTAGGACAGCTTAACTAGCCATAGCGCCCCCTGAGAGTAGTAAATCGCTGTGCTGCTTGCTTGCTTCTGCTACCATCATTAAATTCTAGTAGCATCGAGTGTCTAGCATTTCTCGCTCCCGCTACCGGCAGACTATACTCGAAGCTTTGCCCAAAACTATGTCCGATTCTAACTCCGAAACCGACAACAGCAGCAATACCGAGCGACTGCATTATTGTCTGACTTGCAAGAAACCGCTGCGCCGAATTCAAGGAAAGATGGGGCCTTTCTGGGGCTGTAGCGGGTTTCCTGATTGCCGTACTTCTCTCAATGATGTGGATGGCAAGCCCTCGGAAGATGTGGACGAACATTACCGCTGCCCGCTGTGCACACGTCAATTGGTAAAAGCAGATAAGGAAAAAGGTAATTATTGGTTTTGCAGCGGGTACTCTAAGGGTTGTAAGGTGACCCTTGCTGACCACGATGGCGTCCCCGAAGCGGCCTATCAATGTCAAAAGTGTAATCACCTTCTTATTAAGCGCAGTGGTAAAAATGGTGTATTCTGGGGTTGCAGCGACTACCCCAACTGCACTGCCAGTTATAGCGAAGATAACAACAGGCCCAAGTTTTGATTTTTTCACTACTAAAAATACGCAAAAAAACAGCCGCCGTGCTGGTGGGCATCGCTTGTGGTATCGCCTGTGTATGGGTGGTTGCGACCTGGCAAAACCTCTCCATGGCGGAGATCCTTAACATGTTACTGGGTAGCATCCTGTTTCTTGGCGGTATAATGCTAGCGGCTTTGTGTCTTGTGGCCGCGTTCTCATTGCTTAGGAAATTGCTGAGTAGAATAAATAGCTCCAAATGAGCCGTCCAAACCTAAGCTACTTCTAAGGTCAGGTAAGGTCAGGTAAGGTCAGGGCAGCGGCAAGTCTCGGGACATGATCAGCGCGTCTTCCCTATCACCGTTGCCGGGATAATAGTTTTTGCGTTCTCCGATCTGCACGAAACCCATTGAGCGATAAAGCGCGATCGCCCCCATATTGGAGCGGCGAACCTCGAGAAAACAGATCTCCGCCTTTTGCTTTTGAGCTCGACTCAACAACAAATCAAACAGTTTTCTGCCGTAACCATTTCGCTGATGATCCGGGTGTACGCAGAGCGTTAATAGATGGCACTCGCCGATTGCCACAGACACGACAGCATGAGCGACTATCTGCTGCTTATTGGCCAAGACCCAACACTGGTAACCCGCTCTAAGGCAATCGACGATGATGCGCTTAGTCCAAGGATGATCATAAGCGGCCGCTTCATTCTGCGCGACTAGTTCGACATCGCTAGTCCGCATTGTTCGAGCAAAGAAGTCGGTCTTTAGATTGGTTTCAGGGTGCATAAGTTAGTAGGCTTGGCGAGCAGGTTTCAGGCAAGCTAAAAGCAAAGCGCTAGCAAGAGCTATCGATTCGCTTTTGCAGTGCCTGCAAATGCTGCCATACATCTCTCTTTAGGGTGGATACTGCCAGCATCGAGGCTAAGCTATGCGTTACCGTCATAAAGTAGCCTTTGCTGCTCTGAAAATCTCGCGCTCTCTTGCTCCCATCAAACTGGAGTAGAACATCTTCAACCTGCCCTGCAAATACCAACAGATTAGTGAAGCCATCCGTTTCTTTGCGCATCTGCAGAAATCCTGAGATTGCTTTCGCTGCCTCTACCCGCGGTGAGTTCTTCATGGAGTATCCACTAAGCAAGGGCCAGGAAAACTCTTCCGCTTTTAAACTGGGCTCGAAGCCATCCTGTCCTAAAGCCTTTAGAATCGCTTGCATCAACGTTATCGATTCTCCGCTGAGTTGCGCGGAGCCTTGCGTGGGCACCTCGTCGAGTACCGCCAGTCTTTCATTAATGCGGTAGTAGCGTAGCGTAAAGCTTAGGTTGCTCTCTTGATCCAACGCCGTATCAGATCTATTCTCACTGCTCGGACCCTTACTCGATTGTCGGATTGGCGTTACCGTCGCTTTGCGGGAGGCAGGCGGGCGCGAGCGCAATTCTTCTATCGCAACAAGTCCACTGGCTTCCCTCGCGGTCTTCGCTGATTTTTCGGTCTTCCCTTGAATTGGCACATTCCGCTCAGGCAGGACAGTGCTTAACGCTGGAAAATCGTAGTTAGGCGAAGATTTCGCGCCTGGCAACTGTTGCCGCGGGAAATAGGTCTGAACACCCATAGCCTCTAAATAGGCCTGTCTTTTTCGTTCATTCATCGTGGGGCGCATTACAAAAAAATCTAAGGGTAAATATACGCGTTTGCAACGGCCACAACAATACAATCACCAATACCCCTAGAGGCCAATCGAAGAATACCCCTAATAATTGAAGTAGAGACCTATTCGTGATTGAATCCGCGTTCGTTGTAATCGAGGTAACCCCATGAAAGCGATAGTTTGTAAGGCCTATGGTCCCCCTGAAAATCTTGTCCTAGAAGAGATCGATGATCCAGTTGCCGCAGAGAATGAGGCGATCGTTCAGATTTACTCTGCATCACTGAATTTTCCAGACGGATTGCAAATTCAAGGTAAATACCAATTCCAACCTCCGATGCCATTCACACCTGGCTCAGAAGTTGGCGGAATAATTACCTCTGTTGGTGCGGGCATTCGAGGCTTCGCTGTAGGCGATAGGGTCATGGCCACTCCCGGTATAGGCGGATTAGCTGAACAGGTAGCCGTCAAGGCCGATGGCCTGCGCAAGATTCCAGATAGCATGGATTTCAAGACAGCTGCTGGCTTCGCGATGATTTACACAACGTCCTATTACGCCCTGAAGCAACGCGCGCAGTTGCAAGCTGGCGAAACCCTGCTCGTTCTCGGTGCCAGTGGCGGTGTCGGCCTAGCCGCAGTTGAGCTAGGCAAGCTTATGGGCGCCAAGGTGATTGCTGCAGCAAGCTCCGACGAGAAACTTGATTTTGTCAACCGGCTGAACCCAGATGCATTACTCAACTATGGCGATGG
>Ga0209223_10004954_pt1 | contig 11914 bp, 12 predicted proteins | sample COG_06_FD_184750 | JGI IMG/M metagenome (GOLD analysis project Ga0209223, IMG submission 184750) | Pelagic Microbial community sample from North Sea - COGITO 998_met_06 (SPAdes) (version 2) | ecosystem: Environmental > Aquatic > Marine > Neritic zone/Coastal water | place: Helgoland, sampling...
TCTTTACTCATGCCTGATTCTTATGCTTGTTTTATGGTTCACCAAATGGTGAAATGACAAAATGCTGTTAAGAATAGATGGGATAAGGGTTTAGGCAAGAATTATTGTTTCTAGTGCCGTTTTTAGGTTTATTGCTCCACTTTCTATTATTGAGCAAGCAATAGAATTTGTACTAAATGGTCAGATTGTTAATTATAAGTATGATTCTGATAGAATGGAAATAGTTGGACGCTCTCTTTAGAGAGTTATACTATTTCCATAAATTAAGCATCTAATTACTTCATCTTTGTTGCTTTTATTATTTAATTTTAAAACTCGAAGTATCTAGATACTGCGGCGCTTTAAAATTAAATCTAAAAGCAAAAATATTTTGTAATTAGATACTTAATTGATGGAAATAGTATTATAAATCAACGCCGAATACTCTTTGATAAAATTCGGCGACTATGATTCTTTCATCTTGGGCCACTTTATTTAGAAATGATAATTTAAAGGCCTGATTTATTTCTTTAAAAATTTCGATATTTTTGCCCCAAGAAAGCAAGGTTCTTAGTGACATTAGGCTTGTTAGATCGGAATTTTTAAAAGCGTTGCGTGAAAAATTTGCCACCTGCACCATTTTTTGGGTTAGGTTTTTATCTATTTTTGATAAATTTGGCAGTTTTTTATTTAAAATTTTAATTTCTTGACTCTCTTCAAGATAATTTAGTGAAGATAATATATTCCAGCGATCCATTTGTGCCTGATTTATTAAATTAGCGCCATGATATATTCCTAAATCATCACCATCGCCCAAAGTGTTTGAAGTGGCAAAAAGACGAAAATTTTTATGTGGGGTTAGAACTTTATTTTCTTCTAAAAGAGCAAATTTGCCCTCATTTTCTAATAATCTTTGAATGATAAAAGATACATCACTGCGAATAGCGTCATATTCATCAAGAACCAAGGCTATGCCGTTATTTATAGCAAATGGTAAAATACCTTCTTTAAATTCGGTGATTTGTTTACCATCTTTTATTTTGATTATATCTTTGCCCACCAAATCAAGTCGCGTGATTTGTGAATCAAAATTAACTCTTAGGCAAGGCCAATTTAATCTAGAAGCAATTTGTTCTATGTGAGTTGACTTTCCAGTGCCGTGCATTCCTTGCACTAAGACTCTTTGATTAAATGCAAATCCTGCCAAAATAGCTTTGGAAGTTATTTCGTCAAAAACATAATTTTTATCAATTTCTGGTACATGCTCATTTTTATCAACAAAGGAAGGGATTGCAAAATCACAGCTAAAACCAAAAATATCTTTGCAGTTTATTTTATTCATTAGTTATTCTTTTTAAAACCTCTTCATAGCCAGCAATTAAATCGCCCAAATCACGACGAAATAAATCTTTGTCAAATCTTTGCTTTGTTTTAATATCCCATAAGCGACAGCTATCTGGGCTTATTTCGTCAGCTAGTAATATTTCGCCATTCTTATTAAAGCCGAATTCAATTTTAAAATCCACCAGCTGCAAATTAGATTTTAAAAATAAATTAATTAGAATTTTATTGATCAAAAAAGCGTATTTTTTAATCAATTCTAATTGCTCTTTATTTATAACTTTTAAAACATTAATGGCGTGATCGTCATTTATTAAGGGATCATTTAAAGAATCTTCTTTGTAGCATAATTCAAAAATTGGCTCTATTAGCTCGCTACCCTCTTTTATGCCAAGTCTTTTAGACATTGAACCTGCAGCGATATTTCTGATTATTATTTCAAGCGGTATGATTTTTAGTTTTTTTATGACTTGCTCGCGATCATTGATTTTCTTTACAAAGTGACAGGGAATTTTGGCTGCTATGATATTTTTCATTAGAGCTTCTGATATTTTATTATTTAAAATACCTTTATTGGCAATAATTGCTTTTTTTTGCGCGTTGAAAGCAGTTGCGTCATCTTTGAAATATTGAATCAACAAATCTTCATCCGCGGTAGAATAGATTATTTTTGCCTTACCTTCGTAGATTTTTTCTAATTTTTCCATTTTATTTACCTAATAATTTTTGAGTTATCTTGGGATATGAGGAGTTTTTATGTAACCAAATATCGACAAATTTACGAGATAAATCTTGATCTTCAATTGCACCATTAAATTGTGAATTATGATAAAATTTAGTGCCGCTTTTGGGATTGAAAATCACTGTTTTAAAATCGCCTTTTTTAATATCATTAAAGACTCGAAGTAGCTCTTTTTCAAAAATATTTTCTTGTGCATTGGAAAAGTTATAATTTTTGCGCATCTCAACAATAGATCTTTGAACCAAATCATCTTCGTCAAATGATTTGTTATATTTGATGGAAATGGCAAATTTTTCATCATAAGAAAAAACATTATCCTCGCTCCATAGAGCTATGTCATATATATTGAAGCCAAAAAAAGTTAATCTGTCTTGTCCGATAATATGGGATTTATTAAAATTTTTAGCAATTTCTGATGGTGGATTATTTTTATCAAAGTTACTTGACCAAGATTTTTGGCTAAAAATTGTAATAATAAAAAGTATTTTTATTAGAATAGTGATAATATTTTTCATAATTAGGATGCAGTTATTCTTTCATATATTCTACGTAACCAACTTGATTTAAGGCTGGTTAGATTGTTTGATTCTTTGCTATATATTGTATATAAAAACCTTATCATTCCCAAAGAGCAGGCATTAGCGTTATTTATGATATCTGTAATCCTGGTATCCATAATTTTAGGATAGCCAATTCGTACATTTTTTTGAAAAACATCTGATACCACCTTGTCAATACCAATAAGACAAGTTGTCCCGCCAGTTACAATAATATTGCTTATCATATCAATCTTGATAGATGATTTTACCAAACTATCTCTAGTTGCGATGAATATCTCCTCTAATCGCGATTGAATTATATCGCAAAATTCTTCTCTAGTTATATTTATGGCTTCACCATTATGGCCACCATAAGCCATTTTAATCAATTCTCTTCTTTCAATATTACTAATTATCAATGAGGAATTAAGATTTTTTATTTTTTCGGCCTCGCTAAAATTAATGTTTAGAATTGTGGAAATATCTTTGGTTATATTAAATCCACCAAGATTGATTGAATTAGTATAAATCATTTTTGAATCATTATATAAACATAATGAAGTGAAGTGACTGCCTATATCAATTAGCAAGGTGCGTAGTGATTTTTCTTCTTTATCTAAGCACGATAATGATGAGGCATAACAATCGCAGATATAGCTACTAACAGAAATTTGACATTTTTTAAGGCAGTTTTCAATATTTTCTATAACTAGCTTTGGAATAGAAATAACATGAAATTTAGCAGTAATAACATCCCCTACCATATGAAGCGGATTATCAACTGGATAAGAGCCGTCAATACTATATCGCAAAGGTATTAGGTGTATTATCTCGCGATTCTTTTTTTTATATTCTGTGCGAATTTTCTCGGTTAAGCTTAATATATCTGATCTACGCACGCTATCAGCAGAAATTTTGACCCGTACTTCGCGATGATGAGAAATTGTTTGAATGGCTGATATTCCAACTAACACTTCATCAATATTGATTCCTGCCATTTTTTCAGCTTGAGAAACAGCATTGATTATCGATTTTTGTGCTTGGCGCATATCAGTAATAGCGCTACCGACAATTCCCCTAGCTTCTTTAAAGCCATAGCCAATTATTTCTACCCCATCTACTTTAATAGCAGCTATCATACAAACGATCTTTGAAGATCCCATGTCAAGGCAGGCTACTATCTTTTCATTTTTGAAGTTTGTGATCATTAGGCTTATCTAGGAATTTGCTAATTTTACTAATCTAGCATTTAATTTATGCCACATTCTTATTGGCAAAGCTGGAGCTCCGCCAACAACTTGCATCGATTCAACATCGCGCATTACGCCACTCATGCCAGCAATTTTAGCGCCATCGCCTATTTTAATATGGCCGCCAATGCCAACACTGCCTCCAATTTGTACAAATTTACCTATTTTAGCACTGCCGGCAATCGCGCCGCAGCCAGCCATCACAGAACCTTGACCAATCTCAACATTATGGGCAATTTGATTGAGATTATCAATCTTGACCCCATCGCCAATAATAGTGTTGTCAATGGCGCCGCGATCAATGCAGCAATTAGCACCAATTTCAACATCATTGCCAATCTCAACTATGCCAATTTGAATAATTTTATGATTTATGCCATTATTATGAGCAAAGCCAAAGCCGTCTTGGCCAATTTTGGCGCCATTATGTATTATCGAATTATTGCCGATAATACAAAAGGAAATAACCGCATTTGAGTTAATGGTGCAATTATCGCCAATTTTACAGCCATCAAGAATTGTTGAATTGGGATTTATTATGCAATTATCACCTATTTCTACATCTTTGCCAATATAGGAATTTGGCGCAATTTTGCAGTTTTTGCCAATTTTTGCTGATTTATGAATAATATTTCCATCAAATTCTGGCTTATTTTCACTATAAAACTCAGCAACAATCAAAGAATAAGCAAAATATGGGTTGTCATGCTCTAATATAAGCATATCAATAGGTGCTTTATCAATAAATTTACTTTGAGCAAAGCAAAACCCAGCTTTTGAGCTGATAAAATCATTTAGATATTGCCCAGCATTAATAAATGATAAATCTTGCTTTTTAGCGCCACTTAAAGTGGCAATATCACTAACCTTGTGTTGAAGATTGATATTTTGAGAAATCTTGCAATTTGTAATCTCGACAATATCAGCAATGGTAATTGCTGCTTTTTTCTTATTAAAAAAACGCTCCCTATTCATATTATAACCAATTCATAATTTCATAATTCATGACAAACTCCCCCCAGTGAAACCAAACTTTCGCTGGCAAGCACAACCGCGCGTCGGCCATAGTTGGCCGTAAAAAAATAACCCTTAATATATCAAGCCCACTTTGCTACTGGAGGTAAAGACATTAATATAGCCTCTGCATTGCCACCAGTCATAAGACCAAATTTAGTGCCGCGATCGTAAACTAAATTAAACTCGGTGTAAAGCCCTCTTTTTTGTAATTGAAACTCTCGTTGATCATCATTCCAATTTTTAAACATATTTTGGCGCACGATTTGTGGAAAAATATCCAAAAAAGATAGGCCAACATCTTTGGTAAAATTAAAATCATTATTAAAATTGCCGCTATTCAAATAATCATAGAATATGCCACCAACTCCTCTGGAGCAATTACGATGTTTTATAAAAAAATAATCATCGCACCATTTTTTATATTTTTCATAGTAATTTTTATCATATTTATCGCAGGCTTTTTTGAAAGATTGATGAAAATTTTTAGTATCAATATCATCTTCATAGATTGGATTTAAATCAGCTCCGCCGCCAAACCAACTTTTGCTGGTGCAAATAAATCTAGTATTCATGTGAACTGCTGGCACTAAGGGTGAGCGCATATGCGCCACTAGAGAAATGCCACTAGCCCAAAATCTTGGATCATCTTGAGCTCCAGGGATTTGTTTGCGAAATTCTTCGCCAAATTCGCCATAAACTTTAGAAAAATTGACCCCAACCTTTTCAAAAACATTGCCCTTCATTAACGATATTTCACCAAAACCGCCATCTTTACCATCTTGATCTCTTTGCCAATTTTTGCGTTGAAACTTAGCATTTTTGATATCGGATTTTAAAGGCTGGTTATTTGATTCAAGATATTCTTTTTCAACTTTTTCAAATTCGGCGCATATTTTATCGCGCAAATTTTGAAACCAAGCTGAAGTTAAAATTTGTTTTTCTTGAATATTCATTTTTTGTAAAATTTAATAAAAAAATACTAACAAAATATAAAAAACATGAATTTCAAGTCAAGCTTCTTAAAAGAGTTTTATCAAAGAGGTTTTTATGCTAATTGCACTCATATTGATATCTTAGATGATATTTTAAATAAGCAAAATATTAAAGCTTATATTGGTTTTGATTGTACTGCTACCTCGCTTCATGCTGGTAGCTTGATTCAAATTATGATCTTGAGATTATTACAAAAACATGGTCATCAACCAATTATTCTTCTTGGTGGCGGCACTACAAAAATTGGCGATCCTTCTGGCAAGGATTCGGCTCGGCAAATTTTAGATGAAAAAAAAATACAACAAAATCTCGATGGTATTGAAGCGACTTTGCGCAAATTTTTAGATTTTGATTCAGAAAATAAAGCCATTATTGTTAATAATAATGATTGGCTTGATAAGCTTAATTATATCGATTTTTTACGCAATGTTGGCAAACATTTTTCAATCAATCGTATGCTTGGCTTTGATTCAGTAAAGCTAAGACTGGAGCGTGAACAAAATTTATCATTTCTTGAATTCAACTATATGATATTGCAAGCCTATGATTTTTATAAACTAAACCAAACTCATAATTGCATTTTACAAATTGGTGGTTCCGATCAATGGGGAAATATTGTGTCTGGTGTTGAATTGACGCGAAAAATAACTTTTGATAATAATGATAAGGATAAATCAGGAGAAGTTTTTGGCTTAACCTCGCCTCTTTTAACCACTTCCTCGGGTCAAAAAATGGGTAAAACATCTAATGGCGCTGTTTGGCTTGATAAAGAAATGTTGGATCCATTTGAGTATTTTCAATATTTTAGAAATATCGATGATAAGGATGTTGGAAAATTCCTTAAATTATTTACCGACCTTGATCTTACAAGAATTGATGAATTGGAGAGTTTGCAAGATAGAGAAATAAATAAAGCTAAAGAAATTCTAGCTGCTGAGGCCACAAAAATATGTCATGGTCAAGAAGTGGCTAATGATATTTTGAAAAAAGCTCAAGAAATATTTGTTAAAAAAAATTCTGATAATTTTGTTACAATAAATATTGATCTTGAAAATAACAAAAAACTAAGCGAGATTATTCAAAGCTGCGGCGCTTGTGAGTCAATATCTCAAGCCAAAAAACTTATTCAAGGCAAGGCGGTGAAAATTGATGATGAATTAATCTTAGATATCAACCATTCATTTAATTCAACAACCAGCTTTAATTTAAAAGTTGGTAAAAAGAAATTTTTTAAAATAAATCTGATATAATAAATTTATGAAAATAGTCGCTATTGGCAATGCCATCGTTGATATTTTATCGCAAATTGATGATGAAATTCTTAATAAAAAGAATCTTAGCAAGGGATCAATGTCTTTAATTGAAGCAGATGTGGCTGGTGATTTATTGCAAATAAAATCCACCAAAATTGATTGCGGTGGTTCAGCGGCAAATACCATTGCAGCAATTTCTCAACTTGGTGTTGATTCAGGATTTATTGGCAAGGTTTGCAATGATAAATTGGGCTTAGAATTTATTAGAAAAATTAGAAAAACTAATACAAAATTTTTAAGCAATAATTATCATGACAACCCCACGGCCAGATCATTTATTTTAGTGAGTCCAGATGCTCAGCGTACAATGTGCACCTATCTTGGCTGCGCTTCTAATATTGATGATGATGATATTGAGGAGAAATATTTTATTGATACTAAAATATTATATCTTGAAGGCTATTTATGGGATAAGGCCGAAACAATTTGCGCTCTAAAAAAAGCCATAAGATTTGCTAAAAAGCATTATGTTCAGATAGCTTTTTCTGCCTCTGATTCTTTTTGTGTTGAGCGTCATAAAGCGGATTTTTTGAAGCTAATTGCTAATGATTTAGAAATTCTTTTTGCTAATGAAGATGAATTTTTATCATTGTCTGATAATAAGCAATATAGTGATGAGGCTGCATTAAAATTCTTCAATCAATATCCAAATCTTACAGCTATTATTACTAGAAGTGAAAAGGGTTGCGTTATAATTAAAGATGGCAAGCTAATTAGCGAGCCGGCAAAACCAGCGCCAAATTTACTTGATAGCACGGGAGCTGGTGATGCTTTTGCTGCTGGATTTTTATTTAAACTTCTAAACAATGAAACAATAGAAAGTGCAGCTCAATTTGGCAATTTATTAGCTGCCAAAATTATTCAAAAATTCGGCGCAAGATTTGAAGATGATGAGATAAAACAGCTAGGCTCTGTTGAGATTTAAGGCTTAATCTCTAACTTATCCCAGGCGATTAGCTTGCCGCTATCTTCTTTTTTGACCATTTCTAATATTTCTATCAAACATTTAGCTGAAAATTCTGGAGTAAAAAGCTTGTTTTTATCGTAGTTTTTGGTAAATGGTTGCGACAATTTACTGATAACAGTTCCGGGATGAAGTCCTATAATTATTTTTTGATTATTTTGACGATTGAACTCGATTGCTAAATTTTTGATTATCATATTTAATGCCGATTTTGAGGCACGATAGCCATACCATCCGCCCAATCTATTATCGGAAATGCTAGAAACGCGCGCCGAAATTGCTGCAAAAACTGACTTTGTGTCTCTCTTCATTTTTGGCGCAAAATATTTGGCTATTAATGCTGGCCCGATGGTGTTTATTAAGAAATTTTGTTGTAAGTTTTTTATATTGATATCTCGCAAAGATTTTTCTGGTTGTAAATCACCGCTATGTAGCAAACCAGTTGCGATAAAAATGATATCAATCTCATCTTTAACTTTTGCAGCTGCATCTTTTATTGATTCTTCATCTTCATAATCAGCAAATATTGAGTTTATTTTACTGTCTAAAAAATCCTCTGCTTTACGCGATAGAGCAAAAATTTTTTCGACTTGAGGAGATTTAAGAAGTTCATGAATAACTGCCTTACCAATTACCCCATTTGCGCCCATAACTACAATTCTCAAATTGGTGCTAAAGCTATTTAAAATCATAAATGTTTTTTTATAAATTGTTAGGATCTTATTTTTTTGTTAAGATGGAATTTTTTAGCAACTTTTTGACTTAAAAAGACTTTTGCGCAAGTGAAAAGTTGCAATACTAATACCAAAATCCACCTTTAAAATAGCTTGGTATTTATTAAATTTTAGCTTCATCTTTTTGTTTTTAAAAGCCATAAAGCCTTAGCCCTTATGGGTATAAGGGCTTTATTTTATGACTTTTAAAATTCAAAAATATTTTGCCAAAGATTTAATTAAAGATGGATTTTGGTATAATTTCAATCTTTAAGCAACAATTTTTATGACAAAATCAGATTCATTAAAATTATTAACTAAAAATATTGCCGATGGTGGATGCGGTTTTGACCAAGAAGATATAAGGGTTATTTCTAATCACTCTTTGCAAGATAAGTCGTCCATAATTATGACGCTGGTTAAGAATCAAAAAACATTACAAACATTAATTCATACTCAAGATGGATCTGATAGAGAAAAAGCTAAAGATCTTTTTATAGATTGCATTCTTGATTTAAGTAGTGGTTTAGGTGGTGATATAAAAAAATTACCTCTAATAAAATTAATGCTATTTGTAGACGGGTTGAGCGTGATATTATCAATCTTAAGCAACCAAATCCTAACATAACAGCAGCAAGTATCTATGGCATATCGCCAAACACTGATTTGGCCCGATCGGCATAAATCATTTTTATTGGCATATTTTATACCAATTCATAATTGATGGTGCGGTCGAGAAGAGTTGAACTTCCACGAGCAATTGCTCACAACGCCCTCAACGTTGCGCGTCTACCGTTCCGCCACGACCGCTTTTTTTTGTAAAGAGGATCTTTTTTAATAAAGCTATCTGATCTTGCAACAATATCTTTTTTAGACAGTAGAAGGCCCCTTGCAAATCATCCAATTTTGATGAATTTTTAGGAATTATTTTAGCGTTAGCCAAAACCATCTTTGAAATTTTTTTAGTTTTTTTGTATTTTGAAGAGTCGCTTTTTTAAACCCAGATCCGTCAATAAAAAGTATCTATCATTTGTTAAATTTACGATATTGAACAGTTAGAGCGCTTTGCCACCTTTACCCTCTAACTTAATTGCTGAGCTAGCACCTCTTAAGCCTGAAGAAGGCGGCAAGTCTCTCTCAATATTTTCTTGTTTTGTCGGAATGCTATCAGGACTAGATCCAGCTTCAACCCCTGATTCTTGTGAATTAGAGCGAATTTGTGCTTCTTGTGGGTAGAATTGATCTTTTTTATCTTTTAATTTTAATCTGGCATCTTTTATATCAAACTTTAGTGAACCTAACAGTCCGTCATAATATCCTGTAATAATATCTTCATTCATAAAGCAAAACTTTGGGGTTTCTATATCCTTATTTTGTGTAATTTGCATAAAAGAATTATATATCTCATCACTCGACATCAAAACTAACTTCATAATTACATCGATACCGTAATCCTGATCTAATAATTCTGTACCGCTAGATTCAAGAAGACTTGCAAAAGTTTTATGATCCTGTTTTTTTAGACAACATTTTATCATGTTAGAAAACTCTAAAACAAACTTTGATTCTTCTTTACTTGATTTATTAGATTTATCTAAAATAATCTTTAGCTCGTTATCGCTAATTTCTTTTTGATATTTATAAATTTTTCTTATTTCATAAAGATTTAAACCTTCTTGATCTAGATATCTTAATTCTTTTGGTTGCCAATCGGGAAATTTTTCTTTAACATCATTAAAAGCCTCACCAACAATTTGTTTTGCTTGCACTTTATCGCCTCCAATTAATTCACAAGCTACATAATTATATTTTGCCCAATTTAAGATCCCTAGCTTATCTCTAGCATCTCTTGATAATTGGCCAATTAATCTTTGTTTAACATTGTCCAAATCCCAACCTTCTTGCTTTACTTTTGAAGTCATATCAAAAATATTTTTACCAAGCCAAGATCCCGTGCAGATAATTGGTAAATCATTGCGCTCTTGATTGAAATCAGAATATGCCTTTGGGCCAGAAAGAATTACAGTATCTTTTTGATGTCTTTTTAGTCCTGATAAACCATAGCGAGGTATATTCCTAACCCGCTTTTCATATCCATTATCAATTGCTTGGCAAATCCTATCGCAAACTTGATTAATCTGAGGACAATTTGATTCTTTGGCAAAGATAATACTATTTGCATTCTTATTAACAACAAAATCCCCTCTATCTTGACCAAGATCAAACAATCCACCAGCGCCATCAATCCAACTGATTTGATCTCGACTCTGTTGTCTTTTTGTTATCTCGAATTTTAGAAAGTTAATTTTTTTATCTCCATCTACTATCCCAGATAATTTAGGATTAATAACTAATATGTCATCGGTATCCTCATAAAGACCACCAAATTTTTTGATAATTAAAGCTCTAGAAAAATCCGATCTTCGACCATAATCAGGAAAAAGCTCTTCAGGATCGGGGAAGATGTAAGGTAGAAAATCATATTCTTTGCCTTCTTTGGTTTTGTGTTTAAAAAAATCAGCACCAAAACCAATATTTTGCCAATCTTCTTGCTTAAGATTCTTTAAGTTTATTATTTCGTAACCATATTCTTGAGCAAAAGACTTTTCTTCTTCGTTGGCATCATGATCGGTCCAAATTATTTTTTTGAATTTCTTATTTGGTGGCGATGGATGGGCTAGATCAATTTCAAGAGATGCTTCAACTAAGTTTTGTTTAATTTCTTGACGAGTTAAAAAAGAATCTCCGAACCAAATTTTATGAAGAATATAAGGTGCAGTACCTGCTTGAGAAATTTCTGATAAAAATTGCTTTTGGCGCATGTTTTATTATTTAATTAAATATGCGCCATATTGTAACAATTTTTTAACTTCTAGGTTCTGTTGAGATTTCACTTCAACCATTGTAAAGTTGATACAAAGTGAAGAAATGCCATAAACCTACTGGCATATTTCTCAAATCTAGAGAATAGCCTTCTATAAGGGAGTGTCCAAAACCCCGTGTCAAATCCCATTTTAGGCTAAATCTAATTTCAGCCTATTTTCAAAAAATATATCCAACTGG
>Ga0209223_10004990_pt1 | contig 11861 bp, 11 predicted proteins | sample COG_06_FD_184750 | JGI IMG/M metagenome (GOLD analysis project Ga0209223, IMG submission 184750) | Pelagic Microbial community sample from North Sea - COGITO 998_met_06 (SPAdes) (version 2) | ecosystem: Environmental > Aquatic > Marine > Neritic zone/Coastal water | place: Helgoland, sampling...
ATCTGAGACTAAATAAATTCTATCTCTCATTTAATGGTGCCCTCGGCCAGACTCGAACTGGCACTCCAAAAAGGCACGGATTTTAAGTCCGTTGTGTCTACCAATTTCACCACGAGGGCACATATTTTTCATGTTTACTATTCTAATATTTATAATTCAGCAAGATTAATAATCAAATTATTTATTCAAACTTACTGAAAGTTAACAGTAAGCAGAATAAATTATTAATCAAATCTTTAGTAAATGCAATTGAAAATACGAACAAGATTTACCATTTTATTATTTAAAATTGATTTTAAAAAGAAAATCTTTATTCCATATTTTTTTACTTTTAAAAAAAAATGAAATAATAAATATGAATGATGGATAAATCAAAATCATATAACTTAGGCCTTCCCAATTTTCTATGAGATCTGTATTAATTCTATTAATCAAAGACTTGATAATGATGATGAGCAAAGGCAAAACAAAAATGATTAAATGAAGAAAAATATTGTACTTTTTAATAAAATTAGACAAGAAGTTTTTATAATTTTTAGAGGTTATTAAAAAGTAAATATTAATTAATATTATAGAGGCAATAAATAAGATAAAATAAATTAATATATTAAAACCAATTATATTGTATCCCTTTAAAATAATATGCGCTGGATGATAGTTGGTTGGATCAATTAATAAGGGGATTAAAATAGTCGAAACTGTGAATATAAATTGGAATATAAAAAATTTATTAACTTTTTTAAAATTATAAATGCATTTGAAAATTATATAATTAACAGGAAGTAAAAAAATAAATGCTATTCTACTTCCATAAAAGAAATATAACATTAAAAAAGCTATAAAAAAACTTGTTAGTTTGTTATTTTCAAAATAATCATTTAGATAAATTATACCAATTAAATAACTGATTGAGATTAAGAAAAAATCAGAGCCAGCTATCGACTCTTCTAAGTGTAACAAATTAAATAATTGTATATATATTAGAAAAATTAAAGTTGATTTATTGAAATATTTTTTCAATAAGAAGTAAAACATCAAAAATGAAATTGTCGTCGTTAAAGCAAAGTAATTTTTAAAAAATAAAACTGGAAAATATAAAATTAAACCAGATAAACCTGTTGAACAAGGATCACCAAGTTCAGTTTTGGAATAGGGAAAGTTAAAATTATAAAAATTATCTATTATTATTCTATAACAATCATCTCTCTCAGTGCCTATGCTGTTTGGATATTTATGAAATATATAAGCAGTAAAAATAACTAAAATTATAAAAAAGATGTTCCTATTTTCTGTAATTTTCTTTATTAAATCGTAATGGTAAGATATTAAAAAAAATACTGCTGAAAGAACAACATATAATAAAAAATAAAATTCTGGATTATTTTTTGTTAGAGTAAAGTTATAAAAAAACCTTACTGACATTAACTGGGTCAATATAAAAAAAAAATAAAAAAAAATGTTATTACTTAATCTCATTAATAATTGATTAGATTAAAATTAGTTAAATATATCAGGAAAAAAAAAAGAATCTTTATAATTTTTGCTCTTTTTGATATACCTTTAAATCTTCCTTGATCATTATCTCAACTAAAGCTTTAAATTTTGTTTTTGGTTCCCAGTTTAATAATTTTTTTGCCTTAGAATAATTACCAACAAGATTCTCAACATCATTTTTTCTATAATAATACTTAATTGATTTAACTAAAATTTTTTTGGTTTTTGCATCGTACCCAACTTCATTATATTCTTTTCCTTTAAATATAATTTTTATTCCAATTAATTTAAAAGATTCAATAACAAATTCTCTAACACTATGAGCTTTATTTGAAGCAATAACAAAATCATCAGCTTTTTTATATTGTAGTATTTTCCACATAGCTTCTACATACTCTGGTGCATACCCCCAATCTCTTTTTGCAGACATATTACCTAAATAAAGTATTCCCTTTTTTTCAAAGTTATACTTTGCTACAAATCTTGTTATTTTTCTTGTTACAAAATTTTCTCCCCTAGTTTTACCTTCATGATTAAATAATATACCGTTACTAGAAAACATTTTATAAGAATCTCTATAGTTTTTTGTAAACCAGTAGGATAATAATTTTGAAGATGCATAAGGACTTTGTGGTTTAAAGTCTGTTTTTTCATCAAGATATTTACCTTTTAAAGTTCCATACATTTCAGATGTTGCAGCATTGTAAAACTTAATTTTTTTTTTTTTAATATTTTTGATAATTTCTAAAATAGTTAAAGCACCAATGCTATCAACCATGGTAGTATAAAGAGGCATTACATGACTAATTGCTACATGACTTTGTGCAGCCAAATGATAAATTTCATCAGGCATTATTTTATTTATTAATTCAGAACAATTAAGAGGATCTGTGACGTCCCCATAATGTAAAATTAAAGTTTTATTTTTTTGAAAATTTTTCTCTTGATAGATTTTATCAAGCCGCTGTGTTGCATATAATGTTGATGTCCTTCTCTTTAAACCATGAACAATATATTTTTTTTTTAATAAAAACTCAGCCAATAACGATCCATCCTGACCTGTTATTCCTGTAATAAAAGCAATTTTATTTTTTTTTATCATTTTAAAATTTATTTTACTTTTTTTAACAAAAAAATCACTTTTTTAAACTCTTTTCTGACAAAAAGCTTATGTAGGTTTTTTTTATTGCCGTATCGATATTAGTTTTTGCTTTCCAGCCATATTTACTTGCTAGCTTAATATCTAAAATTTTTCTAGGCATTCCATTAGGTTTTGTTGTGTCAAAACTTATCTTTATTTGATTTCTAGGTAATATAATTTTTAAAATTTTTTTAGCATACTGTTCAATTGTAAGATCTTTACCTGTACCAATATTTATGTAAGATTCTTTAAATTGTTTTTTCATGAAATATATACATGCATCAGCCATATCATCTACATAAAGTAATTCCCTTTTAGCCATTCCATTTCCCCACAATATTAGTTTGCCTAATTCTTTTTTTTTAATTAAGTGAATTTTTTTAATTAGTGCAGCTAAAAAATGTGAATTAAGCTCATGATAATTATCATTTGGTCCAAATATATTAGATGGTAGAAGGGTTTTGTAATTTGTATTATATTGCTTGTTATAACTTTCACACATTTTTATTCCTAAAATTTTTGCGATCGCATACGCATCATTTGTTTCTTCTAAATATCCATTTAAGAGATAATTTTCCTTCATCGGTTGTTTCGAAGCTCTTGGATAAACACAGCTAGATCCTAAAAATATAAGATCTTTAACTCCAGCTAAATATGCGCCATGAATTATATTGGATTGGATAGAAATATTTTGATAAATATACTCTGCTTTGTATTTAGTATTTGAATATATACCACCAACTTTAGCTGCTGCTAAAAAAATAAACTTAGGTTTTTCTGTTTTAAGAAACTTAAAAACTTTTTTTTGATCTACTAGATCTAGCTGCTTTCTTTCTGCAGTTAAGATATTTTTATACCCATCTTTTTTTAACCTCCTAACAATTGCTCTCCCAACGAGACCATTGTGGCCAGCCACAAATATTTTATCTTTTACTGAAATCATTAAATGTGGATTGTTATATTTTTCATATCTTTAATCCATAGATTTAATAACTTTAATTCCTTAGGATGAGTTAATTTTTCATCACTTAAAAATTTATAACATTTGATTAAATTGTAAGGTATGTTTTTATAACCTCTTTTTAATTTTAATTTATTTAGATTCTCAGCAATAAATTTATTATTCAAATAACCAGGAATCTCATCTATAAAGTCTTTCATTAAATCATGATCATTTCTTTTGTGAGTTACAGTTGAATTAGAATGCAATATGCTCCAATTATTTTCCCAACAAATTCTTTGAGCAATAAAACTTCGCCATATGTCAGACATTCTAAATGTAGAGAAAGATGGTAAATATAATAAGAGAAATGCCTCTTTATGCCAAACTGTGTTTTGACTATTAAAAGGGCACCAAGAATTTTTACCTAAGGCTATATCTTTAAAATTCTTAAATTTAAAAGGAATCTTTTTTATAAGCCTATAAATAGCATCTACATCTGGGTTATCATTAGCTAATCTTTGATTAATTGGGCAGTGTGAAACCCTTTTTTTTAATTTTTCTTGAAACTTTTTCTTATTTTGAATTTCAGATAATGGAAAACCTCTAGGCCAAATTTGTTTTTTTGAAAAATATTTATAAATATTGACCCATCCACCATTTTTAATAGTTGATGTGTGTTTTTTTTTTGGTTTTATTGAAAAAAAAGAATCTAAAGGTTCGTTATCATCGTCAGAATCAAAGATTATAGTAGCGCCATTCTTAATTGCCTGCAAATATCCGATATTTTTTCTAGAATAACTGTTCTCAGGACATGCAGATATATAAGAAAAATTTAATTTTTTTTGGTCTCTTAATGATAAATAAGAACAGTTCTTTAATTTAAATTTCTTTGGAGACTTTCTATCTCCAACAATTAATAAATTAACTGAATTATCAAAAGATTTTTTACTTATCTTCTTTAAACAAGTATTGGGTTTTGCTATTGAGGTAATTACTAAATATTTTTTCATTAATCCTTAATAATACTATTAACTATATTACAAATAAAATCTATTTGTGTTTCAGTTAATTCATGATGATTTGGTAGATACATTCCAAATTTATCAATTATAGATGCATTGTGTAATTTATTTTTTCTTTTTTTTTTTAAATAAAATGGTTGATTACCCATTGAACCACTAATAATTGGTCTAACTTCAATTTTAAACTTTGTTAATTTTTTAACTATCTCATGTCTGTGAGGTGAGATTAAGGGGTAACCAAAATTTGAAACAAAAGTATTTCTTAAAGGTTCAATCTTCCAAAAATTATTAATAATTTTTTTTTGATAATGGTTGAAATTAGTATTTCTAATTTTACAAAAATTATTAAGTTTTTTTAATTGATTTATACCTATAAAAGCCTGAAGATTAGTGGCCCTAAGGTTGTAGGCACTGTAGTAAAAAGTATATAAAGCATTGAATTTATTAATATTCCATTCTTTTCTTAGTTTATTTTTATCTTTTACATCTAAATCTCTGTCCCACCCATGGCTTCTAAGCATTTTAAGAATGTTAATTAATTTTTTATCATTCGTAGTGATAATACCACCCTCTATCGTTGAAAAATGATGACCAAAAAAAGTTGAGAAACTTGACATTAGTCCAAAATTACCTAATTTTTTATTGAAATATTTTGAGCCTACCGATTCACAGTTGTCCTCAATTATTTTAACTTTATATTTTTTTGACAGTTTAATTATCTTATTAATATTTGATGCAAAACCTAATATTGATACAAGAAATAATAAATCTGGTTTTTCTTTTTTATAAATTGCTTCTAAATGATTTAAATCAATTGAAAAACTTTCTAAATCTAAATCGCAAAGTATTGGGTTTAAATTTAATTGAAAAATTGGAGCAACATCAGTTGACCAACAAATGGATGGGACTACAACTTTTGCCTTTGGTTGTATAATTTTTGTTTCTAGTAAAGCTGACAACATTAGAAGGTTGGCTGAAGAGCCAGAGTTACAAAAAAGAGCATATTTAGTACCCATCCATTTAGCAAATTTAGTTTCAAATTTTTTAGTTAATTCTCCTTGCGTTAATTTCGGATTTGTTTTTAGCCAGTTGATTAGTTGTTTGATATCTTTTTTATCAATAGTTTCTGAAGCTAATTTAATCATCAAATTTTTTTTCTGAACCTACACTCAAATAATGTTTTTACATATCTTAATTTATTAAAAAAATTATTTGTCGATGTTCCCTCCACCCTTCTTATAAAATTATATGGAATTTCTTTAATTTTAATTCCTTTTCTTATTGGTATTAATATTGACTCGAGTGAAAAACTTTGATTATAATTTTTAAATTTTATGCCTCTCATTAACTTTGTTGGATATATACGGTACCCAACAGTAAAGTCTGTTAAATTCGTAAAAAATAATAAAGAAGTAAATTTTTGAAAAATCCAATTTAATATATAGTCTAAAAAAGCATATTGACTTGACCAGTTTCCAGCAAGCCATCTTGAACAAGAAATAATTGAATAACCAGATTTACCAACATTATAAATCAAATTTTTTATTTCCTTTGGGTCAGTTTCTCCATCAGCATCACATAAAATAAAATATTTAGTATTGACTAAGCTTATTCCATAAACAGATGCCCCACCATAGCCTGGATATTTTTTTGATTGGTAAACATGAGTTAAATTTCTTTTATAATTTTTTTTTAATTCTTTTATAACCGACAAACATCCTTTGGTAGCACTAATTGGAGTAATTATAAAAAACTCTTTTATGTATATTTTATTTTCATTAAAAATAGTGTTAACAGTTTTTTTTAAAATTTTTTCTTCGTTAGTAGCTAAAATAATTATTGTAATTTGTTTTTTTTTATTATTTTGCATAAATTTGAATATACTTATTTATAATAATTTAATGCACTATTTAGATATTTTTTATCAAGATCACAATCTTTATATCCCTGTTTAACTACATTTAAGTAACGTTCTGTTGGAAATTTAAAAGGTGTTTTATCAACTATACTGTATGTCATGACTTTTTTAGAATAGTAATAAAAATATATTTTCTTATATAAATTTGGATAATCTTCATAAACATCTAATTTTTTCTCATCACTTTTTGAAATTTTAAATAAAGCACCTTGTACTTTTGAATTTTTTTTTTGCTCTATGTCAGCTGCTCTATACTTACTTCTAAATGTTAACTTAAAACCATTTAAATTAATTTTTTTTAAAAAGATACTATCCTTACATCTTCTTTTCATTTGAAAGTGATTAAGATTACTGCCATATGCAAAGTAAAGCATTTAATTATCTAATTACTATTTCAATTTTTTTTTCATCAACAAATTTTAAAATTTCAGAACTACATTTATCAATCTTAATTTGATTCTCTGATCTTATCACAATTGAAACACCTAATTTACCAGCTTGAAAAAATGGATAACTTCCAATTTCTACATCTTTGTTATTATCTTGAACATTCGTTAAAGATTTTGCAATTTCACTTTCAACTGTTTTTAAACTTATTGTATGACTTAAAATCGGATCTCCACCTATTATCTTATTTTTTAAACCACCTAACATAGATTTCAAAATTGAAGGTACACCTGGCAAACAAAAAACGTTTTCAACATTAAAACCGGGTGCCCCACTTGTTGGATTTAAAATTAAATTAGCATTTCTCGGCATCCATACCATTTTTTGCCGGCCTTCATTAAATTCACCTATTTTATAATATGCCTCTAAAACCTTAAATGCTTCATTGTGAATTTCATACTCAAGATTAAATGCCTTTGCTATTGATTGAGCAGTAATATCATCATGAGTTGGGCCAATACCACCAGTTGTAAATACATAATCACTAACTTTTCTTAAATAATTCACAGTATCAATAATTGTATCCTCAATATCTGGTATAACTCTTACTTCGTTAACTTTAACACCAATAGAGTTAAGCCAAAGGGCAATAGAACTAGTGTTTGTATCTTGTGTCCTTCCTGAAAGAATTTCATTGCCAATAATAATTATAGCTGCATTAACTTTTGTATTTTTTATCATTTTTAAATATATAATTTATTTATGGAATTTACCAAAACTTTAATAAAAGGCAAACTTATCAAAAGATATAAAAGATTTTTTGCAGATGTTAAGCTAGATAAAGAAATCATAACAGCTCACTGCCCAAATACTGGTTCAATGAAGGGGTTATTAGAAGAAGGGAATGATGTTTATATTACTAAAAATGATGATCCTAAAAGAAAATTAAAATACACATTAGAGATAATTAAAGTTAAAAAAAATTTAGTAGGTGTCAACACACATTTTGCAAATAAAATTGCACATCATGGTTTAAAAAATAACCTTATTAAAGAAATTACTAACATTAAAAATATTAAGCCTGAAGTTTTTTTTAACAAAGATACAAGATTTGATTTTTTAATTAAAAAAAATAATCAAAAAATTTTCCTTGAGGTAAAAAATGTTACATTATTTAGGGATGCAAAAAGTGCAGAATTTCCTGATGCAATTACAACTAGAGGGTCCAAACATTTAAAAGCTCTCGTGGATGCTATTAAGAAGGGCTATAAGTCTTATCTACTGTTCTTAGTTCAAATACAGAATGTTGAAAATTTTAAGATATCGAGGGATATTGATGAAGAGTATTATAAAAATTTTTTATTTGCTAAAAAAGCAGGAGTTAATTTTTTAGCTTATCGTTGCAAAATCAATACCAAGGGAATTGCAATAGAAAAAAGAATAAAAATTTTAGATAAATAGAAATTGATTGACTTATATATTAAATTTTGTACTAGTTAAGATGTATTGAATCTTGGTGGGGAATAATGCGTAATTCATTATCTGTTCCTGCAACGGTAAAGTCCGAGTGCCACCCAATATAGTCCGCTGTTGAACGATGGCCAGGAAAAGTCTAGTTCTACAATTGAAAATTTACAACGGCATTAAATTAACAGTTTCATATTTTTATGAAACATAACAATGGATGTCGTATGATTATAAGATTATTTTTATTTCTAGTTTTGCTAACAAACACTTTTAATGCTTATGCATTTGAGAACTGTAAATGGAACAACAATGAAGGTACCCCATGTATAACTGTTAACAAAACTCCAAATAGTTCAATTATTAGTGAAAAAGGTATAAATAAAATAACTATAACTAAACAAGATATAATAAATTCAGGTGCAGTTGATACTAATGATATCTTAAAAACAATTCCTGGATTAGATATTTTTCAATCAGGCACGAAAGGACAGCAAACTTCTATTTTTACAAGAGGTTCCGAGTCTAATCATACTCTTGTTCTTCTAAATGGAGTAGCTATTAACGATCAATCTACAACTGATGGTCAGCACGACTTTGGTCAAGATTTTATTCAGACTATTCAACAAATTGAAGTTTATAAAGGTGCTAATGGATCACACTTTGGTCCAAGTGCAATTGCTGGTGCAATTAACTTTATAACCGATATCGACTATACAAACAGTTATTCAGTAAGTGGTTTTGGATTAAAAAATAATTCAATTGATGGAAATTATACTAAAATTACAGATGGTGGTTGGCATTTAAATGCAAAAGGTTCAAGCACCCAGAGCGAAACGAATAGTGCTATCGCAAAAGGAACAGAGGATGATGGTGTCAAAAATTATCAAGTTAATTTAAACAGTACAAAATGGCTAAATGATGATTTAAAATTTAAATCAACTTTATATTCTAGAAGTACTAAAGCCGATTATGATGGAAGTGCCACAGATGAAACAGGATATGAGGCAGACAATAAAATGTATGCACTACAGTCTATCTTAGAGCATAAAACTAAAAATTCTGAAAATAATTTAATATTTCATTACCACAACTATGATAGAGGATATCGTAATGCTGGATATCTAGACGAATATGATAGTGAATCTTTAGTTATTAAAGGAGAGAGAACTATTGAAAAAAATGATAAAATTTCATTTGGTTTTGGAAGTGAGTATAAATATGATTGGGGTGCTTTTGAGAATAGAGGAAGTTATACTGCTTCGACAAAAGGGCATATTAAAAACTTAGGTTTTTTTGCAAATGCAGGGTTTAAAATTAACGAAAACCAAATATTATCAATTTATGGTAGAGCAGATGACCACAATACAACAGGTGGCAATCAAACTTATAAATTGAATTTCACACAGACTTTAGGTCAATTAAAGTTAACTGCAACACACTCAACTGGCTTGAGAAATCCATCTCTGTTTGAACTTTATGGTTCTGATAACTATGGAATTGGTGGAAATACAAACCTTAACCCTGAAACTAGTGAAACTAACGAAATAACTGGGGAGTATAGTTTTTCAAATAAATTAAAATTTACTTCTACAGCTTATAGGGCAAAAATATCTGATCGTATCGAAAGCAATGCTGCTTATTCACGACATGAAAATCAGCTAGTTTCTCTAAATCAAGAAGGGTTAGAAAGTGAATTGTTATTCAGTGGGGATAATCAAAAAATTTCATTATTTACAAATTTTTCTAAAAGTAAAAAAACGGATGGTGTAGGTCAAAGTCGTAGACCTGATTTATCTTATGGTGGTAAATACTCTAAAAATTTTGAGTCTACTAAATATGGTCCATTTAATTTAGATTTAATTTATAAATACACAGGTAAATTTATTGACTATGATGGCAGTGCAAACACAATGCAGAAAAGTACAGATTTAGTAGATTTAATAATGAAAAAAAATTGGTATGGAAGTATCATTTCCTTAAACATTTCTAATTTATTAAATGAACGATATGAAAAACCTGCGACTTACAGCCAAGATGGTAGACAGTTTAGATTATCATTAAGTAAAAATTACTAGTTGTTATTGTAAATTTAATTTACTATAATTTTGTTGATCAATTACTTTATTTAAGTAATTGATTGCTCTGATGGTTGATTACTCTGAAAAATTTGAAAAGATGAGAGTTGCTGGTAAACTTGCAGCAAGAACTCTTGATATGCTTACAGATAATATTAAACCAGGTGTTGCTACAGATTTTGTAGATAAATTGGGCTATGAATTTATAAGAGATAACGGTGGATATTCTGCTCCACTTTTTTATAGAGGTTTTAAAAAATCATTATGTACATCTTTAAACCATGTTGTTTGTCACGGAATACCTTCTGATAGAGTTTTAGTTGAAGGAGATGCCTTAAATGTTGACGTGACAGCTATAGTTGATGAACACTATGGAGATACTAGTAGAATGTTTTGTGTTGGAAAAGTTCCAGTTAAAGTTAATAACTTAGTTGATGCTACTTACGATTCTATGATGTTGGCCATAAAATCATTAAAACCAGGGTTAAGACTTGGCGATATTGGGCATACAATACAATCTTTTGTTGAAAAAAAAGGCTACTCAGTTGTTAGAGATTTTTGTGGTCACGGAATAAGTACAACATTTCATGAACCACCAAATGTTTTACATTATGGTAGAAAAAATACTGGTATGGAACTTAGACCTGGGATGACTTTTACAATTGAACCTATGATAAATACCGGTGAATGGGATGTAAAAATGCTAAAAGATGGCTGGACTGCTGTTACAAAAGACAAATCTTTATCAGCACAATTTGAGCACACGTTAGGTATTACTGAAAATGGTTATGAAATCTTCACAGAATCTGTTAGAGGTTATTCTAAGCCCCCTTACTTATAATTAATGATTGAAAGATATTCTAGAAAACAACTTACTGACATATGGTCAGAAGAAAATAAATACCAAATTTGGCTCGATGTAGAGGTTGCAGCAGCTGAAGCTATGGAAAAATTGGGTCAAATTCCTAAAGGTGTTGCATCAATTGTTAGAAAAAAAGCTAAAATAAATGTTAAGAGAATTCACCAAATCGAGAGTAAAGTTAAGCATGATGTAATAGCATTTTTAACCTCTGTTACTGAAAAAGCAGGGATTAAAGCAAGATATCTTCATCAGGGCATGACCTCTTCTGATGTTCTAGATACCAGTTTAAATATTCAGTTAGTTCAATCAGGTAAAATTTTACTTGGTGATATCGATCAAATTCTAAAGGTTTTAAAGAAGCAAGCCAAAAAATACAAATACACTCCTTGTATGGGTAGAAGTCATGGAATTCACGCTGAACCTATCACTTTTGGTTTAAAATTAGCTTCATTTTATGAAGAGTTTAAGAGAAATAGAAAAAGATTAGTTGATGCAATTGATGAAATTTCAACATGTGCAATTTCTGGTGCTGTTGGCACATTTGCAAATATT
>Ga0209223_10004994_pt1 | contig 11849 bp, 12 predicted proteins | sample COG_06_FD_184750 | JGI IMG/M metagenome (GOLD analysis project Ga0209223, IMG submission 184750) | Pelagic Microbial community sample from North Sea - COGITO 998_met_06 (SPAdes) (version 2) | ecosystem: Environmental > Aquatic > Marine > Neritic zone/Coastal water | place: Helgoland, sampling...
GTTCCATATGATGAAGTTTTTGAACTTGAAGAAATTAATAATGATTTTGCTAATGCAGATGTTGCATTTGTAATTGGTGCAAATGATGTAACAAATCCAGTTGCAAAAACTGATCCTCAAAGTCCAATTTATGGAATGCCAGTACTAGATGTTGAAAAATGTAAATCAGTGCTATTTGTAAAAAGAAGCTTGTCACCTGGATATGCAGGAATTGATAATGAATTATTTTATAAAGATAACACTCTAATGTTATTTGCAGATGCAAAAAAAATGACTGAGGACATAACTAAAAATCTTTAAAAATTAATGACTACAAAAATATTTTGTGACATTGCAGAATTAAGTCTTATAAAAAAATTTAATAAGAAAAAAATAGTTAAAGGTTTTACAACTAATCCTAGCTTAATGAGGAAAGCAGGGGCTAAAGATTATAAATCTTATTCAAAACAAATATTAAAAATTTGTAATAATAAACCTATTTCATTAGAAGTGTTTGCTGATGAATACAAAGAGATGAAAAAACAAGCACTTCAGATTAATACCTGGGGAAAGAATGTTTATGTAAAAATTCCAGTCTCTAATTCTAAAGGTATTTTTATGGGAAAAATTATTAAAGAACTTAATAATTTAGAGATTAAACTTAATATCACGGCAATTTATAGTGCAAAACAAACAGAAAAAATTCTAAAATTAATTAATAAAAAGACCAAAGTTATAATTTCAATATTTGCTGGTAGAGCAGGAGATACTGGTAAAGACCCAGTTCCAGAATTTAAAAAAAGTATAGCGATTGCAAAAAAATTTAAAAATGTAGAGATACTTTGGGCAAGTGTTAGAGAGCCCTATAATTACTTACAAGCAAAACAATTAGGTTGTCACATTATTACTATTCCACCGGCAACTATTGAAAAAATTGAAAAATTTGGAAAAACATTTGACCAATTGACAAGAGAAACTGTTAAGATTTTTTTATCAGATAGTAAAAAATCTAGGTTTAAAATTTAAAATATTTTTATTAAATAGTGTAAAAAAAAGAAAATTTTTTTCTTATTCTTTTGTACATGGAGTTTGTTAAATATGCATATAGTTGTTTTTTATCTCTGGCGGACTCCACAGCACCCATTAATTGATGAAAAGTAATTACTTTTTTGTTCCTCAAATCTATCCACATTAAATTTTTTTTAAACTTTTTTAAAACAAATGAAAATTCATAAATAGACAATGCACATTCAAGTGCAATCCAACTTGGTAATCCAGGTTTCATAATCCAACTTCCAAAACTAAAATTATTTTTAGATAACTTAATAACACGAGCCACACCAATATCATAGAATTTATTTTTTTTTTTAATTTGAAATTTAAAATAATATTCTAATTTTTTATTATATCGTTTAAAATAATTTTCCATCCACAGAATCTGGTCATCAAACTTTAAACTTGTTGGATTAAGGTATTTAGAAAGCTTCTTGTTAGTTCTTAAATTATAAATAAATTTTGCATCATTTAAATTAATTAGTCTTAAATAAATATTTTTTGTAAGTTTATAGTATTTAATTTGTTTCATTATATTTAAAATTGTTTTGACAATAAAAGATATAAGGATATATAGTTTAAATTATATCCAAATAAAATATGAAAGAAAATGAACTCATTAAATTAATTAAAAAAAGTTTAAAAACTAAACAAAAGATTGATATTAATTCAAAATCTAACAACATAGAAGAGTGGGATTCGGTCGGACATTTAATTTTATTATCTAATTTAGATAAACAACTTAAAGGAGCAACCTCTAATATAGCTGATATAGCTACTGCCGATTCTGTAAAAAAAATTATTAACATTCTTAAAAAGAATAAACTAATTAAATAGTGTCAGGAGAAATCTCTAACATAGAATATTTTTTACCTAAAAAAAAAATTGACATAAAAAAATTATGTAAAAAAAACAATTGGCCATATAAAAAAATTCTTTTAGCAACTGGAATCAAACATAGGTATGAGTCAAATAAGAGAGAAACGGCACTTAATTTAGCATTGTCGGCCTCTAAGAAACTAAAAACAAATATTAACAATATTGATGCCTTAATTTATGTGACTCAATCACCCGAATACTTGCTACCTACAACAGCATGTATAATTCAAGATAGATTAAATTTAAGAAAAGACATTTTAGCCTTTGATATTAATCAAGGATGCTCAGGTTTTGTTTATGGACTTTTTACTGCTTATAGTTTTCTAAAACAAAAAGGAATTAACAATGTACTTTTAGTATGTAGTGACACTTATACTAAGTATATCAAAAAAGGTAACAGATCTTGTGAAACGATATTTAGTGATGGAGCCTCAGCAATATTAATAAATAAAAATTTAAAAAAAAAAAACTATTTTAAATTTGGAACTAATGGTTCAGGATCAAAAAATCTAATTGTTAAAAATAGTGCTTCGAATTTTAAAAAAGGACTAACACCCGAGTTATTCATGGATGGTCAAAAGGTATTTATGTTTACAATGACAAATATACCAAATTTTGTATCAAAATTGTTATCTGAAAATAAAAAAAATATAAATGAAATAAAATATTTTATATTTCACCAAGCAAGTAAGGTAGTTATCAAAAATCTGATTAGGAAGTTAAATTTGCCAGAAAATAAAGTATATTGTAATTACGAAAAAATTGGTAATACCGTATCATCAAGTATACCAATCGTATTACATGAACTAATGAAAAAAAAAAAAATTAAAAAAGGTGACAAGCTATTACTTTGTGGTTTTGGGGTAGGTTATTCTATGGCTGCGGTAATAATAGAGTATTAGAATGATAATATTGATAGGTGCATCGTCAGGAATTGGATTAGAACTGATTAAAGAGTTAATTAAACATGATGATGTTATCGCAACTTATAATAAAAAAAAAATTAATATTAAAATTAATAATAAAAAAAATAAATTTTTTATAAAGAAATTAGATATTTCAAATGAAAAAGATATTAAAAATTTTATTGATCAAAATAATAGAATACTTACTAAAATAACATTTATAAATTTAGCCACAATTTCAATTGATAAATTAATATTAAATTTAGAATTTAAAGATATACAAAAAGCATTTCAAATTAATTCTTTTTCAAATATTTTATTTGTGAAATATTTAATTAAAAATATGATAAATGATAACTTTGGAAGGTTTATATTCTTTAATTCAACAAGAGCTTCAAGAGGTGATGTTGGTATTTCTTTATACTCATCATCTAAATCTATTTTAAAGCCATTTTCCAAATGTATTGCAAAAGAGTTTGGTAGGTTTAATATTACTTCTAACGTCATTTCACTGGGTTATTTCAACTCACCATTACTTAATAATATAAATAAAAAAATTAAAGAAAATTTAATAAATCAAATACCATCAAAAAAAATAGGTAAAACTAAAAATATTTCTAATGTAATCAAAACTATTATTGAATCTGACTATATCAATGCGGCAGAGATAAAAATAGATGGTGGCCTTTAATTTTTTGCATATACGATTTGTGTATTACAGATAACTTTACCAAACTTTAATTCAAAATTTATTAATTTTTTTTTTCTCATTTGAAGTAGCTTATTTCTATCTTTATTTAATTCTTCAGGTAAAAACCAAAAATTATTGGATACTATCTTAATAGTTTTAAATTTTTTTTTAAGAACTTTCATAATTTTTTTAGAATTAGATAAAGAAATAATAGGAAAAATGATACCACCTTTTAAATTTAAATATAATTTTGATGAATTAATAACCTTTAATGTTAGGTCAGTGCCATCTAAACCCGTTCTACAAGGCACATTTCTAAACCAAGTTGATTTTTTGGCTAATGTTTCTGATATTCCCGAAACATCATTAATAATTAGGTCAAATTTTTTATTATTCCAAGGTTTGAATAATGAACCTTTTTTTAATTCAAAATTACACTTATGCATATCAAGATTTTTTTTAGCGTATTGAATAGCTTTTGAACTAATATCAGAGGCATAAATTGTTTTTTTGTTCTGTTGTAATTTATTTGCTAAAATTGCTATTACGCCACTGCCACATCCCAGATCAAGAATATCCATTTTTTTGTTAATAAATTTTGCTGCATCTCTAAATAAAAAACTAGTTGTTGCAGTTGGTTTAAAAACACTGTCTGATATATAGAGTTTTATATTTGATTTATTAATTTTGACTATTTTTTTATTTTTAAACATAATCTATAAATTATATATATATTAATTCTAAATTATTATACATAATTGATATGAAATTTTTAGATATATATAATCAGGACAAAAAACTACATGCAGGAATTATAAAAGATTTAAAACTCTTATTCAAAAGTACAGATTATATATTGGGATCTTATGTAGAAAATTTTGAAAAAAAATTTGCAAAATATTGTAATGTAAAATATGCAGTTGGTTGTGCTAATGGCACCGACGCAATCTATTTAGCTCTAAAATCATTAAACTTAAAAAAAAATTCAGAAGTTATTATGCCTGCTATGACTTACTGTTCTACTATTTTTTCTATTATTAGGTCTGGCCTAAAGCCTGTTTTGGTTGATATAGTTAAAAACAAACCAATTATTTCTATAAATGAAATTCAAAAAAAAATTAATAAGAGAACAAAAGCCATAATTTTAGTTCATCTTTATGGTGAAAGTTGTGAATTTTATAAATTAAAGAAAATTTTAAAAAAGAAAAAAATATTTATTATAGAAGATGCTTCGCAAGCACATGGTGGTTATGATTATTCCTCTGGTAAGAGAGGTGAAAAAGTTGGGGCACAAGGAGATATAGCTTGCTTTAGTTTGTACCCAGGTAAAAATTTAGGTGCATATGGAGATGCAGGCGTAATAACAACAAGTAATAAAAAAATTTATAAATTTTTAAAAATAATGAGAAATTTAGGATCAGAAAAGAAATATTATCATGATATAGTTGGTGTTAATAGCAGACTAGATACTATACAAGCTCTAATTTTATCAAAAAAACTAAAAAACCTAGATTTCTATAATTCAAAAAGGAAACAAATTGCTAAAATTTATAATTCAGAAATAAATAATAATAAGTTAACAAAATTAATTTATTCTAAAGGATGTGTTTTTCATCAATATGTAATAATTGCAGATAATATAAAAAAATTTTCAAAACATCTAAGTAAAAATAAAATTCCTTTTGGTAGACATTATCCCTTCCCTATTCACAAGCTTAAAGCGGTAAAAAATTTGTTTTTAAAAGAAAAATTTCCGAATTCTGAATTGCTGGCAAAAAAAGGTATAAGTTTACCAATTGATCCACTTTTAAAATTAAGAGATATCAAAAAAATTTGCAATGTTTTAAATAAATTTAATTAATTTTTTTTTCAATTTTTTCTATAATTTGTGAAACTTTAAGAGCATAGGTTCCATCTGTTTTTGGTAGTTTTTTGTTTATGACACAATTTAAAAAATGAAAAATTTCATTTTTTAATGGTGATTCAAATTTAATTTTTGGAGCAAAAGTTTTACCTGAGTGAATAAATGCTTTAGGTGTAAAAAAATTTTTCTTAAAATTATTAATATTTGGATATTTGGCATATTTATCGTAAATTTTTATTTTACTATATTGGTTCATTTCATCAAACTGAAGCATCTTATTTTTTCCAATAATAATCATCTTTCTTATTTTTTCTGGATTAAGCCAGTTTGATTTTATTTCAATTTGTGTATTTTTATGACTTAGATAAATTGTTGAAATATCATGGATTTTTTTTTTTAAAAAATCATAGGTATTTAAACTTTTAGGTTTTAAATTTTCTCCAAGCAAATAAATACAAGTTGATATATCATGTGAGGCAAGATCCCAAATGCAAGAAACATCATTTCTAATTGGGCCTAAATTGCTTCGTTCAATATAAATATACTTTATATTTCCAAAATTTTTACTTTGAATTGTTTTTTTTATATATTCTATATAAACATTATAGTTGTATATATAGCCACTCATAAATATTGTTTTATTTTTTTTTGATAATTTATTTAAAATTTTAATTTTACTACTTGAAGCACTAACAGGTTTTTCTACGAGAACATTTTTTTTATTTGAGATTAATTTTTTTGCCAATCGATAGTGAGAATTGGTTGGGGTTACTAAAAAATAACAATCTAAGTTTAGATCAATTATATCATCAATTTTATTATAGATTTTTAAGTATGAAAACTTTTTAACAATATTTTTTAATTGTGTCTTATTTATATCCTGAACATAGATATTTCGTATTTTTTGCTCTTCTAAAGTTTTAATAATATTCGTTGCCCAATACCCACAACCAATAATACCAATCTTTAAGTTTCTAAATTTTTTCATATTAAGTTATAAAATATTAATGAAAGTTTTTGCACAATACCTTTTTATGTTAAAAAAGCTAGATTTCCTAAATTAATTTATTAAACAGATAAAATTAAATATAAAATTCTAAATATATTTTATAATTATAGATTATAACTCAAAATGAGGATAATAAATTTATAAAAAATATAATATATTGTAATTTATTTATGTATACGATAAAATTTTTATCAATCAAGAAATAAACAAAAATTTATATAATGAAAATTCTCGTTACCGGAGGCTCAGGTTTCATTGGTAGCCATCTAATTTATAAATTACTAGAACATGGTCATAAAGTTGTAGCTCTCACAAATACAAATGAGTCAATAACAGAGACTATTAAAGTAGACCTTGCTGATTACTCTAAAGTTTTAAATTATCTACCAGAAGGGTTAGATTGTGTTTTTCACTTGGGTTCAAAGGTTTATCGTCCAGATTATAAAGATTTAGATCCTTATAATTTTTCAAAAGTAAATACACTTGGTACTCTAAATTTACTCAAAGCTTGCAAAGAAAAAGGATGTAAAAAATTTATCTATGGCTCTACATTTGCAGTTTATGGTTCTTGTGATTTATTGCCAGTTAATGAAGATCGGTATCCTAATCCTTTAAATTTTTATAGCGCAAGCAAATTTGCAGGAGAATTATATACTAATTTATATTCCAAGATGGGACTATTAAAATGTATAAATTTAAGGTTAGGTTATGTGTATGGTCCTGGAATGAACAGCGCTTTTGTACCATCTCGATTTATGCTAAATGCAATAAAAGCTAAAGATTTAGAATTGATAGGTACTGGTCAAGCTAGCAGTGATTTTATTTACATAGATGACGTGATTGAAGCTTTTTTTTGCACATTAAAAAAAGGTATTGGAACCTACAACATTGGTACTGGCAAAGAGGTTAAGATATTAAATTTGGCAAAGACAATTATTGATGTAACTGATAGCAAGAGTAAGCTATCATTTCGAGAAGGCAAAACCCAAAGATTTTGTATGGATGTTACAAAATCTAGGAAAGAGCTAGGTTTTTATCCAAAATTTGACTTAAAATTGGGGATTAAAAGTTATTTTAATAATATTTAGGATAAGTTATTAAATGATTTTTTTAATCATAAATTTTCAATTTAAAATATATATTAAATGAATACTAAGATATCTCAAAAAAAAATTGGAATAATAGGAGGATCCGGTTTTGTTGGTTCTCAATTAGGCCGTGAGCTCATTAAAAATAATCAAGTATATGTATTAGACCTAAAGGAATGTGACTATAAAGCGGAATATATCAAATGTGATATTACTAATCGTGAAGATGTAATTTCCTCAACAAAAGGTTTAGATGTTTTGTTTCATCTTGGTGTAAATCCAAATTGGCACCAAAATATAATATATCCAGAAGTGGATTATAATATTAGTGTTTTAGGAACTCTAAATGTTTTGGAGGCGTGTGTAAAAAATAACATCAAACGTTTAGTCTTTACTTCCTCGGTATTGGTTTATGGCTTGGGTGTTAAAAGCCCTATATCTGAAAATGAAATATGCTCTCCAACAACACCTTATGGAGCTGCAAAGTTAATGGCTGAGAAATATGTAAATCTTTATTCTGTAAATTATTCTATATCCACTGTCATTCTTCGTTATTTCAGAGTCTATGGAGGCAATGAAATATTTCATCCCAATCCAAGAGGTGTTGTTGCCTCATTTATTAACAAGATAGCGAATGGCGATGAAATAACTATACATGGTGATGGAAATCAAGCATTAGATTTTGTTCATGTTGAAGATGTTATCAAAGCGACAATCAGTGCAGCCTCGAGAGAAACTGTGAATGGTGTTATTAATATAGGAAGTGGTTACGCAACATCAGTGAATTATTTAGCAGAAACGATAGCTGATATATTTGGAAACAAGATAAAAAAAAAATATTTAGATAAAAATGTACAAAAAAATCTTCAATTTACTTATGAAATACCAGATGTTGTTGGGGACATTTCTAGAGCAAAGGAAGTCCTAGAATATACTCCTAAAGTAAAACTTAGAGAAGGTATTCAAAGAACAATAGAATATTTCAATTCAATTTAATTATGAAAAGATTAATTATAAAATAGAAATGATAAATTTATGAGATCTTTATGTCTTATTCCTTGTTTTAATGAAGAAAATAAACTTTTAGATCTTATAAAACAAATAAAAAATTTTGATCAAACTAAATATAAAGTTGATTTTTTATTCATTGATAATGGTTCAACTGATAGATCTCTTCAAATTATAAAAGAGTCTCAAGTAGAATTTATAAGCTATCAAATCAACAAGGGTGTAGGGTATGCTTTAATTGATGGTTTAAAAATAGGAATAAAAAAAAATTATGACTCTATGGTCCATATAGCTGCGAATGGGAAGATGCATCCTAACGAAATCAATATACTTTTAGATAAAATTTATAAAAATAATTTTGAATTTGTTCATGGAAGTAGATTTTTAAAAGGAGGCAATTATGAAACTAACCCTTTACAAAGAGTGTTTTTGATAAAAATTTTTACCTTTATACTTAACATGTTTCTTTCAAAAAAAATTACAGACGCTACTTGTGGATTTAGAGCATATAAAACTAGCTTATTATCAAAGAGTATTGATCTATTTGATAAAAAAGAATTTTTCTCATATGGGTACGAATATTATGTTTTGGGTAAAATCATAAACTCAAAAAACATATCATTTACCGAAGTGCCCATAACTATGAATTACCCTAAGACAGGTAAATATTCAAAAATTAGAACCTTAATTGACTGGTATCCAATAATAAGAGCTTATTTTATTTCCTTTTTTGATAAAAAAAAATTAAGAGATTGATTTAATGAATTTGGGATCTTTCAATCAAAACATTTATATTTTTCTCTGTTTTATTCTTCTTTTGCTAACAAATAGCTATTTTTCTTATGAGGAGAGTTTAGTTTTTGGTGCAAGTGATGGTTTCGATTATTTCACTATAGCACACGAATTAGGAAATATTCCTCAAGAAACATTAAGTTATCATAAAGCATGGAGATTTGTAATACCTAGTTTAGTAGGTTTTATTTCAAAATTTTTTGATTTGAATACTTATCTAACATTTAGGATATTTGCTATCATTGGGTCTTTATCAGCAATATATATATTTAATTTAATTTTGAAAAAATTAAAATATGAAAACAGTCATATATTTTTTTTAAGCCTTATTTTCATTTTTAATCCTTATTTATTTAGATATTTTATAGCTAATCCCACAATGCTGAATGATTTAATTTTTGTTAATTCAGCTTTATTAATTGTTTTAAGCTACATAAAAAAAGATAAAAAGTTATTTTATCTTGGGTTGTTGCTTGGACTGTTAACTAGGCAAAATGCAATATTTTATTTAATAAGTTTAATCTTAATTAAGATTATTTTTAAAAATAATTCATTTTTTAGATTAAAAGATATAATTTTTTCTATAATTTTAACTTTATTAATTTTTTCTATAAATAGTAATTTTGCAAATCTATATACAGAATATAATGAGGCATATTCCTTTATTAATAGATTTAATTTATTAACATTTAATTACTCAATTAATGAATTTATAATTTATAACTTATTTTTATTAATAATTATAATTCCAATTTTTGCTTATGCATTTGCAGAAAGAAAAATTTTTTTAAAAAAAATAATTAAATCAGAATTTTATTTATTAGTATTTTTTATTGTTTTTTTTATTTGTTCAATAGCCTACGTTAACGGTCCTAATATGACTGGAAAAAATTTAATAAGACTGTGTAATCTTGTCTATCCTTTAATAATGTTGCTTGTAATCTATCCCTTTAAATTAAATACGAATAAAAATATTGGTTATAAATACATATATATACCAATTATTTTTTCATGGTCCTTGCATCCAACGTTTTCGAATATAAAATCTTATCTTTTTGAATTTTAATATTTCTTAAATAAAATTAAGGTAGATCTATAACGTGGATTTACAAATTTATTCACTATTGACCAGCCCTGTGAAATTAAAGTTTCAGTAATTTTAGTTCTATCACCGTAATCAGCTAATAATATATATTCCAAATTTATAACTTTATTTATATTAGAAAAATAATTTAGTTGCTTTTGAGAGGTTAATCCTGATTTAATATCATTAGTTATTCCGCTTTTAAAAATTACAGTTTTTTTCATTTGTCCTAAATAACTAATAACAATCTCATATAAATTATCTTGTTTATTAACTTCAGAAATTTTTTTTGACAATGAGTAATTTTGATTTAGGACCTCATCAAAATTATTTTTTAAGTCTATTATTGATATCAAATCATTATAGCTATAATTCTCTAAAATTTCAGGAAAAAATCCGTATGTAGTTCCAAGTAATAATGTATTTTGCTCAGCATTGATTTTTTTTATATATTTAAATGCATCATCATAACTATATGGTATTTTCAAAAGATATTTAGTTTCTTTATCAGGTGATTTCATTACCTTCTGATAGCCATCATTCAGAATTATATCAGCAGATACCCTTGATTTTGGAAATTTATAGATATCGTATACATTTAAAAAAATTATTAATAAAGTTATCAAACTTATTGTTTTAATCATTTTTCTTTCAATTAACATTTTAGCAAAAATAAAATAGCCTAATATAAAAAAAGGCAAGCCATATTCTAATACATATTTTGCATTACCCCAAAGACCAGGTTGTATTGAAAAGTAAATAATAAGATTTAAAATAAAAAAAATAATTATTTCAATTTTTCTTTTAGCAAAAAAAATGAGAAATAAGAATGGATAGTACCATAAGGGTATCTGTTTAATTATAGAATCAAAAATTATATTTGATTTTAAAGCATCAAAAAAAAGAATAAATGAATTTGAATTATTAATACCCTCAAAGGCAGGGGTACCAAATATACTTACTAAAAGTAGAGGCATAAAAATTAAAAAAAAAACAAAAATTTTATCTTTTAAAAAGAGATCTTTAAGTTTGTCAGAGATTTTAAATCTTTTATTTATAATATCGCCAATAAAGACTAAACCAATCAGTATAAATGCAGAAAAAATACTTATTCTAAATAAAATTCCAATAGAGATTATTGTGACGCATAACTTGTAATCAATATTGTCTTTAAGATAAACGTAAAAGAGTAAAAATGTAAAAATTAGTGAAGACCAAATTGAGTGATCAGGTACAACGCTTGCGATTATTAAAAAAGGAAATGTAGCAATAGATATAATTAGAAGCATAGAAATTTTTTTTTCAACATGAGTGCTAATTAATTTAAAAAGAAAAATTATAAATAAAAAAAATGGAATAAAATAAGAAAGTCTTACAACAATATGATTTAATCCAAGAAATGAAGTAAATACTGTAGAAAAAATATGGTTTAGTGGAGGGTGATGAACCGCATCCTTAATAATTAATCTTAAAATAATATTTATTATCAATACCAAA
>Ga0209223_10004997_pt1 | contig 11845 bp, 7 predicted proteins | sample COG_06_FD_184750 | JGI IMG/M metagenome (GOLD analysis project Ga0209223, IMG submission 184750) | Pelagic Microbial community sample from North Sea - COGITO 998_met_06 (SPAdes) (version 2) | ecosystem: Environmental > Aquatic > Marine > Neritic zone/Coastal water | place: Helgoland, sampling...
TTTAGAAAACGCAAAAGCAATTGATGAGAAAATAGATTCTCTTCAAAATGAAGGAGATGAGTAGATGTCAGCAATACAGACGGGTACAATACAGCAAATAAATTTAAAAGATGATGATGTAAATAAAGTTTATTCTGTAAAAGCATTATTAGATACATCTGCGAACACATTAGTAGAGGTATTCCCAATTGATACAAACATAAAGCGTGTCCCAATATTAGGTGAACAGATTATAGTTTTAAACTCAAAGACTGCTGATTCGAATTCAAAATCAGCACAAAAAAGAAAATATTATTCACATATAATACCCGTTCAATCTAACGTTCATAACAACTCACTGCCAACCGCAAACTCAACTAACTCAACCACATCGGGTGGTGACTATGGAGATACTTCTGCAGGAAACCCAAATTCATCTGGTGGTGAATCTGATGCCGACTTAGGTGATGGGTTTGTTGAAAGAACTGATGTGGGTTCATTACAACCATTCTTAGGTGATGTATTAATAGAGGGTAGGTTTGGACATTCTTTACGATTCGGATACTCCCCAACAGAAGCAGACACAACAGAAGACCCATCATGGGAATCTTCAACAGTAGAAGACCCAATTACTATTTTAAGTAATGGTAGAAAAAGTGGTGGTAGTTATAATAAATTTATTATTGAAAGTGCTGATGATGACCTATCATCAATATACCTAACCTCATCACAAAAAATATCTTTAAAAACATCTCAAACAAATTTAGGAATGGGTGTTGATGTTCAATCTAAATTTGACAAACCATCTGTTATAATAACATCTGATAGAATTTTATTGGATTCAAAATCCGATTATGTTATATTATCAGGTGCAAAGGATATTATAAATGCAACACCCTCATGGGCAATGGAGATGGATAAGATGTTTACAATCTTAGAAGGACTTATTCAGCAAGTAGCAGATTTAACTGCAGGTACTGCCACATTCGCAACTGGTGTAGGCCCAACTGGCCCTGCAACAAACGTAGCAGATGTTCAAAAATTATTAACCGATTTAAAAATGATGGCTCAATAAATGCCCGTATTATTCCCATCATTTCAAGCAACGGTTGCACCTTACTTAGATGCTCCTATAGAAAAAACAGAAGCAGATACTGCTAAAGTTATTGCAGATGCATATGGGGTATCGGTTGCTAGTGGAATGATTACATTAATACCAGGTTCAGCAATCATATCAGCACCTCCGACTAAACCAATTGAAGATGCTATAATAGATACCTTCAATCAGATAAAAGATTCCGAAGGCCCACCAACCCCACCTATGTTTTTAAAATGGGCAACTGAGACAGTAAACTATTGGGCAGGAGTTACATGGACACCAATGCCACCCCCACCCGGATATGTATCACCAACGACTGGTGTTACCGTTCTAACAGGTGGAACTCCATCTCCATTAGATGTAGGGTTATGGGCCGCATTTAACAATCCACCAGCACCAACACCGATGGGTAATATTATATGTGGTAAATTGATATTAGCGTTCACAACACATCTACTAACTGTAAATGGATTATATAATGGATTAATCCCTGCACCACCTGCACCACCAATACCAGGCCCACCTTTTCCTTGGGTGGGTGTGTCATAAAACAAAAAAATTGATATTTATATAAAAGTATATTATTATGAAGGCAAAAGATTTAGCACAATTATTAGAAGTTATCGTAAGAAAGGTAGTTAGGGAAGAACTAAAACCAATCATTACGGAAGTTAGAAACGTATCTAAACCAATTATAAAAGAAACAAAGTCTAAACCTAAAAAGGTTAAAGACCCATTAGATATAAACATATCTGATATCTTAAAAGAAGAACGCACAACCACACCATCTAAACCAAAAACATTTGTAAAAAACCAGTTGTTAAATGAATTATTAAACGAAACTGCAAATGATGGTGAGTGGAGAAATATGGATGCTCAGTTTGGGTCTAACCAAGCACAAGGATTTGTGGGTGGGAACTCTAATACAATAGCCCCTACAGTAGATATAGATGGTAGACCCGTTGATACTAATAATGAAGAAGTTGCAAACGTTATGGGTGCAATGACAAAAGATTATTCAGCATTAATGAAAGCGATTGATAAGAAAAAGGGAAGATAACAAATGGCTAAACCACGAAAAGAATATTCGTATCAAACTTTAGATTTACAACCCGATGTCGCAGTCGGTATTACCTTACCATTCGGTAGTAATAAGGGATTGTTTACTTTAAGTTATACAACTGAAGAACAATCCATATCCAACTTAAAAAACTTATTACTAACTAGAAAAGGAGAACGTCCATTTGTTCCTGAGTTTGGGTCTAGTGTATATTCTTTAATGTTTGAACAAATAGGAGCAGGTTTATCAGATAGTCTTAGGGAATCCATTACAGAGGATGTTAATTTCTGGCTACCATACATAGTTATTGATGACATTAATATTGAAGTAATAGAAGATAGAAACTATGTTCAAATTCAATTATCATATAGGGTAACAGAGGATGGTGTAAATCGACAAATTATTATGTATGTAGATAACGCAGGTTCAGCAACAATAGAATAGGTATATTATGGCAAAAAAAGTTAACAACGACTTAGTACAAAAGGATGTATCTTTAGTAGGTAGAGACTTCGGTGAATTTAGAAAAAATCTAATTGATTTTTCTAAAACATACTTTCCAAATACATATAATGATTTTAACGAATCTTCACCTGGCATGATGTTCATTGAGATGGCATCATATGTCGGTGACGTTCTATCATTTTATACAGACACTCAACTAAGAGAATCATTAATAACAACCGCAGAAGAAAATAGTAACTTATTTAATATCGCTGCAGCGTATGGGTATAAAGCCAAAAATTATGTACCTGCAACTGTTACTATGGATGTGTTTCAATTAGTACCATCTACTGGAACTGGTGATAATGTAAAACCAGATTTCACTTATGCAATGGTTATTTCTGATGGTATGTCAATTGGTTCAACTGACAATAGTGATGTTAGTTTTATAACACAAGGTCAATTAGACTTTTCATTCTCATCTTCACTAAGTCCAACTGAGGTGACCGTTTATCAAATAGATGAAAATACAAATGCACCAGTTTATTATTTATTAAAGAAACAAATTAAAGCATCAAGTGGTACTATTAAAACAAAAGAATATTCTTTTGAAAGTCCAAAGATTTATGATAAAATAAAATTGGAAGATGAGAATTTTATTAGAATTAAAAGTATAACTGATTCAGATAACGATAAGTGGACTGAAGTTCCGTATCTCGCACAAGACACAGTATTTGAGCAAATAGAAAACAACGAAGATAACTCAACACAATTTTCACAATTCTCAGACGATACTCCATATCTTTTACAATTAAACAGAGTACCAAAGAGATTTATAACAAAAATTGAAGATAGAGGTGTGGTGACAATTCAATTTGGAGCAGGTGTATCCGCTAATGCAGATGAAGAGATTATACCAAATCCAGATAACGTTGGCTCTGCTCTATATGGAGTCGTTGGTGATTTAGACCAAGGAATCGACCCATCTAATTTTTTATATACTAAAACATATGGAGTTGCCCCATCTAATACAACGTTAACGGTTGAGTATTTAGTTGGTAATGGTATCGTAGATAATGTACCAGCAAAAGACTTAGTAACTGTTATTTCATCTACCCAAACATTTGCAAATGAACGTAATTTAGATACATCACTTGTAAACTTTGTTAGAAACTCTATAGCAGTAACAAATCCAGAACCAGCACGAGGAGCACGTAGTGAAGAATCTATGGATGAGATTCGTAACAATGCAATGTCATTCTTTGCAGCTCAAAATAGAACTGTAAGTAGAGAAGATTATATTATGAGATGTTATGCACTACCACCACAGTTTGGTTCAGTAGCAAAAGCATACATACTACAAGATTATCAAATTGAAAATAAAAAAAGTAATGGTGAAACAATCACATCTGAAATACCGAACCCATTAGCACTAAACTTATACACATTGGGTTACAATGATACCAATCATTTAGTACCACTAAACACCGCAACAAAAAATAATCTAAAAACTTATATTTCATATTATAGATTATTAACAGATGCAGTTAATATTAAAGACGCACATATTATAAACATTGGAATCGAATTCGAAATAACTGTAATGCCAGATTACAACTCTAATGTAGTTCTTTTAAATTGTATAAATGAACTTAAAGAGTTTTTTAATATTAATAATATGTCTATAAACAACCCAATACAATTATCTAAACTATATTTATTGTTGGACAGTGTTGATGGTGTTCAAACTGTAATTAGGCCCGATAAAGAGGGTGTTGGTGGATTTCAAATATTTAATAAATTTAATGGAAATTATTCACCGAATAAATATAGTATTAAGACTGCCACTAAGTTTGGAGTAATTTACCCAGCAAAAGACCCATCAATATTTGAAGTTAAATTCCCAAATACAGACATTAGGGGTAAGGTAGTAACTCAATCATTCTAAGGAGATAAACAATGATATATAGAATATACGGACAGAAAGATACTACCATTTACGAACAAACTGCTCGTAAAAATCAGAACGCAGGTAACGATTCGATATTGGAAACTACAAAGTTCTTTGATGAACTTAGTAATACAGATTTAATTGGCAATAGTAGAATACTTACACAATTTGATTTGACACCACTATCATCATCAATATCTTCAGGTGATATATCGGGTAATATAAAATTCTATTTAAATTTAACATCAACTCAAGAGACTGAAGTACAACGTGAATATACACTAGACATTCACCAAATATCAGGTAGTTGGAGTGAAGGGATGGGTTCGTTTTATGATAATCCAGTAACTACAGAAGGTTGTAGTTGGGTAAGTAGAAATGATTCAACATGGGTAACGAGTTCGTTTGCAGCAGATGTAACTGGCTCTTATACATTAAATGAAGGTGGTGGTAATTGGTATACTGCATCTGTTAGTAATACATTAGTATCTCAATCATTCAACAAATACACAGTAGATTTAAATGTAGATGTTACCGATTATGTAAATGATTGGTTAAGTGGTTCTCGCCCCAATAACGGATTTATAATTAAACGACCAAAATCACAAGAAATTGGTTCTGTTAAATATGGTTCATCTAAATTCTTTTCAAATGATACTAATACAATATATGTTCCTACGTTGGGTGTTAGATGGGTATCTGGTACATTCAACCCAGGTTCTTTAGAAGAACTTACTGATGATAATATTATAGTATATGCTAAGAATACACTTACTGAGTATAAGGAATCATCTAAAGCAAAACTTAGAGTAGTTGGTAGAGCAAGATACCCACAAAGAACTTTTGCAGATTCACACCCATATACTACAATTAAATATCTACCACAAACTACTTATTATAAGGTAAAGGATGTGGAGACGAATTTATCTATAATACCATACGATACAACATACACCACAGTAGATTGTGATTCAACTGGAAATTATTTTGATTTTTGGTTTAATACATTACAACCTGAGAGATTCTATCAATTTGAATTTAGAGTAGATAGAAGTGGTAAAAGTGAATATTTTGATGGGCCAATTTTTAAAGTAGTTAGATAATGCCAGAAAAAACAAAAAATCTTACAGTAGTAAAACGAGATGTTAATCGAAACACATCTAACCAAATCATTTCTTATGGATTGCCAAAATCTAAAGAAGAAGAATATGGTAGTGTTAGACTAATATCAGCTGCCACATTTTATGAAAAAGAATCATACAAAAAGGTAATGGGTGTAGTTTCCGATGAACTTATCAATAACAATGGTGAATTTGAAATTACTGAACAAAAATTAAACTATATCAAATATAAAGCATCTTCTGCAGAAATAGTATCTGAACTTGAAGAATTTGTAGATATATTTAGTGGTAGGTATGAGATGACTGAAAATGCAACCACGCCAAATGGTAGAAAGACTTCACGTGATTACAGAAACAGACATTATCTTAACGTAAGTTATACAAGCGCCTACACCTCCGGCCGCGGCTTTAAATTCTCAGGCTACGAGCAAGTACCATTTGATAAAACATTGGAAGGCCCTGCATTAGATAATGGTAGATATGTAATTACAAAAGAACTCATTGACTCTGGTAGAAGTTTAAAATTTAAATTTACACTAGGTGCACAAAACAATCTAACAAAGCCCGTTGGTTTGAGAATGCGGTTTTACAGAAGAAGGTTACCTTGGAATGGTGGCGTGGGTGACAGTGCATCACCAGAATTGGTTAACACCATCTCACCTAGAAAATACCCAATCATAACAACTGAGTATATTTTAAAAAATGAGGATATGGTAGAATTTGACACATGGGAGCCGAAGGCCGTCTGTGGTACTGCTAACGAAGAATTCGACATAAGTGGTGAAAAGTCAATATTTGAAGTAGATTTATTAGAACCAGAAAACGTTGATTCGGAAATTCAAAGACTTGCACCTCCTTTCACACTTAATACATGGGATGGTAATATAATTATTAACCCAAATACTGGTGTTTTAACTGTAACAAAAGGAAATTCCACAACAACCCCAACTGTTAGTACCGGTATTGGTAATAAATCATGGCCTGAGATATTTCAACCTACTCCTATTGTTTACCAATATGGTTTAGAAGACAAAACACAAAGTACAGCCGCAGTCGCAATTGGAAATATAACAGTACCAGATGGGTATAATAATAAAGGTGAAAAAATAAAACTCTATAAAACCATTGATGTTTATAGAACACCAACTTATTTTTCTAATTTAGAAAGGGATATTAAATCAAAATTGGATAGTGCTAAAACCGCGGCATCACTCGCAACTGCGTCCGCTGTGGCTGCAGCAAATTTCCTGAACCAAAGTCAAATAATCTACGATAACACTCCCAAATGGAGAAGAAAAGAACGGGCAGACAACCGAACAAAAAGAGACAGAGCTAGAAATAGTTTTACCGTTGCGCAACGCGTTCAATCAGACAGGATTAATGAGCTCAATAGGACACAGAGTAATTACGATAACAGACGTAAGTCGTTGAACCTTAAAATTCTTTCTACTACTGCAGGAACACCACCGGTCGCAGTTACCGCAACGCCTGTAGTTACAACAACAACAACACCACCACCATCACCGTTTACTCTTGCTAAAATTATATGTAATGAATTATACAGACAAGGTTTCTTAACAGAAGAATTATGGGATGCTGATGAGAGATATGGTGAAATGATGATGAAAAAAGACCCTAAATTGGTAATTGGGTATCAAATGTGGGCAAGAAAAGTTGTTAAGTATATGAGGAAAAATCCTAACAATACTAAATTCGCATATTGGTTGTTCAAATCTTGGACAGAATATATGGGATACAAAATGGGTGTTGTTGAGAAACCAACTCTTAGAGGTAAATTCACAAATTGGATAGGAACTCAATTCTCTTATATGGTGTTTGATTTATACAACGGAAAACGTTTATTAGATAAGTACAACTATAAACTATTTAAATTGGACATAGATGGTAATAGATAGATATCAGAAAAAAGACATATTGACTGCCGAACGGTCTCCAGTATCAAACGTACCGACTTATACATTGGATGAGCTGTCTCGTTTAAATAGTTCAAAGGGTTCTATTAAAAAAACAATTTTAGACAAATCATATGTACATAAAAATGTATACTCCAATGATTCATTAATAGACACTAAAATATCTCAAATATTTTATGAAACATCTAATGGTACAGAATCCACATATGATATAATCTTAACACCAGAGATTGATGTGCGTCAAGGTGGTGGTGATAAGGGAACTTATAATATTGTATACAATTTTTTACAACCATATTCACCTGAATTAGAAATAATAAACATATCATCTGACTCTACTGAGATTGAGTTAAAAGTAACTGAGGGTGACCTAAACTCTTTACGTGAGTTAAATGGTTACGAAACTGTTAATAAAAACAATTTAGTTTTAAGTTTTGGTAATAACGATTTACTGACAATCACAGATATTCAATTTTCTAATAATAATATAGGTGGGGAATTAGCACGATATCCAAAACACCCAACTTCAACATACAAAGGAAGGGGTGTTACATATTTTCCATCTGAACTAGATAAAGATGATAATATATGGGTAGAGGTTTTTAAAGACACAAGAAAAACAACAGGTAGAGTAACTAGATTCACATCTATAATTACTGATAGGGTTACAGATAGTGTAACAATACCAAATGATAAAATTGAATTTGTTCAACAACGTGACGCAAATGGTAGTCTTGTATTTTTATCAAAAACCGCTCAAGACTTTGATAGACGATATGACATTGATGCTGACATCGAAGTTGAAGATGATATTTTTGATAATGTGTATTATGGAACTGAACCATTTTCTAAATTTAAATTTTATTCACCAACCAAAGATACACCCGATGCTCCATTAAGTGTAGTTGTCAAATTACATACCCCTCTACCTAGTAGGTTAGAAACTAAAGTATCAACCATACAAAGACAAATTAGAGAAGATTACATTGAAAGAGTAATATCATACCCATACGCCAAGCAAAAAACATTTGAAAATTTCTCATCTCCTAACTTTAAAATAGATTTAGGTAATTATGGCAAATCACAAGGTACTGATTTTAAGACATGGAATACATTATTAGATACCAACCTATCAACATCTCAACAAATTATTGATAAATACATTAGTGGTTCTTTTGGTGGTGTTGATATAAATGTTGATTATTCTAATTTTAAAAACTTTACAAACTATTCATCAGCAGTAGAGCGAGTGAATAACTTAAAATACAAATTAGAATTAATAGAGTCATATGATAAGAGAATATCAACATTAAATCGAGTTAGTGGTTCAACTGCGTTAACCAACATATCACAATCCCTAATTAGGAAAGGGAATGTTATTAGTGGTATGGATGGATGGGAACGGTGGTCGTATAAAGAAACAACCGGCTCACTATATACACATTATAGTGCATCATCTTATGTGGTAACACCCTGGCCTCACTACTCTGAATACCCTAAGAAATTATATAGTGTGACATCATCACAAGGAATATCACACTACAATGGACTAATAGATTCGGCTAGTATTTTCGATGCACTTAACGATGCAAGATTAACAAAAATGATTCCGGCATCAATTGTAGAAGACCCTTTAAATTCTGATTATGTTTTATTCGTAGATATGATTGGACATCATTATGATATTACATGGAGTTACATTAAAGCATTAACATCACTTAATAATAGAGAAGAGCACCCATACGATGGTATGCCAAATGAGATGTTATATGATGTAGCAAAATCAATGGGTTGGAAACTTACACATGGAAAAGACCGTTCTGATTTATGGAAATTTGCAGTAGGTACTGATAAGTTCGGTAACCCAACTCAATCAGGTTCATTAGCATCTAAACCAGATGAGCAAATTAACTATGAAGTTTGGAGAAGGATTGTAAACAATATACCATATCTGTTAAAAACAAAAGGTTCTGCTAGAGCAGTAAAAGCACTTATATCTACTTACGGTATCCCACAAACATTCTTATCAATTAGGGAGTATGGTGGGCCTGCTATTGAGGATAAAAGACATATATGGGAGCATGATAAGTTTGTGTATCACCTACGAATGGATACTGATAATTACATAACAGTTCCTTGGGGTAAAGTAAATGATATAAACCCAATAACATATTTAAATAGAGACCCAAACCCAATTGACACAATTGAACTTCAGTTTCAACAAAATTTAATTAGAACCTCATCACTATTACAAAAAGGCTCTGACTTTGCAGTATTATTAGAACCAACATCAAGAACATCGGGTAAGGGTAATATTCACTTTTATCTAAGTGGTAGTGGTGGTTATAAATCAGCATCAATTAGTAATGTGCCAGTCTTTGATTCTAATATGGGTACATTGTTAGTACAAAGAGAAACTTCAGTTGATGATATAACATCTGATAATGAATATAAGTTAATTTATCGTAAAAATAAAAAAGATAGAATATCAGTAAGTAAGTCGGCTAGTATATCAATCGATGGTTCAAGTGAATCATCATACAATGCAGCATGGACTGGTAGTGGTACAGTAACACTTAGTAATACGTTACCAACATCAAACACACCATCCATTTGGGCCGATGCTGAATTTATGAGTGGTTCTATACAAGAACTAAGATATTGGGCAAATCCACTTAAAGATATCGTAATCGATGAACATACACTTTCAAGAGAAACATATCATGGTAACTCTGCAACATCATCTTACTTTGATTTGAAGTTTAGATTCACACCAGATTCTAACTTAAAAACAATAACAAATCCAGATTCACATCTGTCACAACACCCAAATCAGAGAATAACTACATTAAATGATGATAGACCATTAACCGCATCATTATTCAGTTTTGAAAACGATGATTTGTTAGGTGTAACTGAGGAGTATTATACAAAAGTCCCATCGGCAGGTGCTAACAATATTATGAATAATAAAGTTAGGGTAGAATCAAATAGACTAACAGGTATATTAAGTCCAGAACAAAAAAAGGAAAAATCACAATATGATTCTGCACCTGTAGATTCAAATGAAGTTGGTGTATATCTTTCTGCTACAAAAATGTATAACGAAGATATCTACAATCATACTGGGTATTTTGAGATAGATGATTATATTGGTAACCCTGATAGGAGAGAAGGATTCACCGAACAGAATGAAGAATTGGATTATGTTCGTAGACAAGTATTTAAAAAATATAGTTCTAAAAATTTAATTAATAGTACTATTAATATCTTAGCTAGGTACGATATGTCGGTGTTTGAACAAATCAGACAAACGATGCCCGCAAGAGCGGATTACAATTCAGGTATCTTAATTGAACCACATATATTAGAACGACCTAAGATTAAATCAAAATCAAATTTATCTTATACAAACCCACAATACGATGCAGAAATAGGTGTGATTGACAAAAATGTAACATCCGAATATTTAACATATAATACTACAATAGTAAGTGGTATACAGAGCCAGAGTGCCAAATATATAGGATATGAAACTACAATAGTAAATAGTAAACAAAGTCAGAGTGCTGAATACATAGGGAATAGTACCACCATAACAACTAACCATAAGAATATAGCAGCATCTAAACATGATTATACATCAAGTATTGATACATCTCTAATTCGTAACATTACTGCACAGAGAGATGATTTAGAAAACGTTGGTAACCCACAGATTAAGGATATGTATTCACCATCTACATATAGATACACAATACTTAACTACTCATCATCTGCAGATGTGGGATTTGGTGATAATTGGACTACAGGTTCAAATGGTTATTGGAATTATAGCCCAACTGCTTCAGCTGTAATTAATTCAAAGCAATCAAAGCATGCATTAAAGAGTGTATATTTTTATAGTACTGCACTATCCGCATCATTAAGATTAAGTAACTCATCGTCATTAGTACCATCTGAAACATCAACAGATGAGTTATCATTATCTATGGCTAATTTGAAATTTAATGGTTGTAAAATGACATCAGATTCATTAACAACTAATTCACCCGATACACCCGATGGTAGGCCAGTTATAGAAGTGTTTCAAGCAGACCCCAATGTATTAATAAAAACGTCTCAAACAGCTGACGAAGGTAACTTAGATGTAGATGCATCTACAAACTTACGAATTCTCAAATTAGAAGATTTAAAAGTTAATGAAAGTATTAGGTATGAACGAATGCAAGAGTATAAGACTGCCAAACGTAAATT
>Ga0209223_10005003_pt1 | contig 11836 bp, 12 predicted proteins | sample COG_06_FD_184750 | JGI IMG/M metagenome (GOLD analysis project Ga0209223, IMG submission 184750) | Pelagic Microbial community sample from North Sea - COGITO 998_met_06 (SPAdes) (version 2) | ecosystem: Environmental > Aquatic > Marine > Neritic zone/Coastal water | place: Helgoland, sampling...
CAATATATCTTTGCCTCATGACACACAAAGCAGGTTTTGTAAATATTATTGGAAATCCAAACGTTGGAAAATCAACTTTAATGAATGCTTTGGTAGGAGAAAAACTATCAATCATTACATCAAAAGCGCAAACCACTAGACATCGTATTTTAGGAATTGTTAATGACGAAGATCATCAGATCATTTTCTCCGACACTCCCGGGATTTTAGAGCCTGCTTATCAGCTACAAGAATCCATGATGGATTTTGTAAAGTCTGCTTTTGATGATGCAGATATTCTAATTTACATGGTAGAAATTGGAGAAAAAGAATTAAAAAATGAGGCCTTTTTCAAACGAATCATCAACACAAAAATTCCAGTTATTCTATTAATTAATAAGATTGATACATCTACACAAGAAGAGGTAGAGGAAAAAATAGCCTATTGGAAAAATAAGGTTCCTAATTCCTTTCCCTATGTAATTTCTGCACTAGAAAAATTTAATGTAGAAACTGTTTTTTATAAAATAATTGAATTGCTCCCCGAGGGGCCAGCATTTTATCCCAAAGATCAGTTAACTGACAAGCCTGAACGTTTTTTTGTGAATGAAAAAATACGAGAAAAGATTCTAACACACTACAAAAAAGAGATTCCGTATTCTGTAGAAGTTGAAACAGAAAGTTTTATTGAAGAAGAGAAAATCATTCGTATTCGATCTTTGATAATGGTAGAAAGAGAAACTCAAAAAGGAATTATTATTGGCCATAAAGGTACTGCTATAAAAAGAGTGGGTGCGGAAGCTAGAAAAGATTTAGAGTTTTTCTTCGGAAAAAAAATATTTATAGAATTGTATGTGAAAGTTAATAAGAATTGGCGCTCAAACGATAAAGAGCTAAAACGTTTTGGCTACAACCAAAAATGATTGCAAACAAACTCATATCTCTTAGCTAGTCTACTGTAAAATAGTATCTTTGCACAAAATTTTACTTTCATGAGTAGTATTGTTGCTATAGTAGGAAGACCTAATGTTGGAAAATCAACACTTTTTAATCGTTTAGTTCAACGAAGAGAAGCTATTGTTGATTCTGTAAGTGGAGTTACTCGTGATAGACATTACGGTAAATCTGACTGGAACGGAAAAGAATTTTCTGTTATAGATACTGGTGGTTACATTGTTGGTTCAGATGATATTTTTGAAGGAGAAATTAGAAAACAAGTTCAATTAGCTATTGAAGAATCAGATATTATTGTTTTTGTTGTTGATGTAGAGGAGGGTATCACTCCTATGGATGCAGAGGTAGCTAAAATTTTAAGAAAAGTAAAAAAGCCTATTTTCATTGCTGTTAATAAAGTAGACAATGCTATGAGAGTTGCTGATGCTGTAGAATTCTATAATTTAGGCCTAGGTGATTACCACACCATATCTTCAATAAATGGTAGTGGAACAGGTGATATTTTAGATGCTATTGTAGCTAAAATGCCAGAACCAGAAGAAGTAGATTTAGAAAAAGAAGATTTACCTCGTTTTGCTGTTGTTGGTAGACCAAATGCAGGAAAATCATCTTTTATCAATGCCTTAATCGGAGAAGACAGAAATATTGTTACCAATATAGCCGGAACTACAAGAGACTCTATCGATACAAAATACAATCGTTTTGGTTTTGATTTTAATTTAGTAGATACTGCTGGAATTAGAAAAAAATCTAAGGTAAAAGAAGATTTAGAATTTTATTCTGTAATGCGTGCTGTTAGAACTATTGAATACTCAGACGTAGTTATTTTAATGGTAGATGCCACACGTGGTTTTGAAAGTCAAGATCAGAATATTTTTTGGTTGGCAGATAAAAATAGAAAAGGAGTTATTATTTTAATAAACAAGTGGGATTTAGTTGAAAAAGAAACCAATACCATGCGTGATTTTGAAGCTCAAGTTCGAAGACAAATTGCTCCTTTTACAGATGTTCCAATTATTTTTACATCAGTGCTCACAAAACAACGTCTTCTAAAAGCAATAGAAACAGCCGTTGAGGTTTTTGAAAATAGAAAAAGAAGAATTTCTACTAGTAAATTGAACGAAACGATGTTGGAAATTGTTCAACAGAACTCTCCTCCTGCTACAAAAGGTAAATTTGTAAAAATTAAGTATTGTATGCAATTGCCTACACCAACTCCTCAATTTGCTTTTTTCTCAAACTTACCTCAATATGTAAAAGACCCTTACAAGCGGTATGTTGAAAATCAACTGAGAGAACACTATAATTTTTCTGGAGTACCCATTACTATTTATTTTAGACAAAAGTAATTTTAACGGTTTAAAAAACGTTCTTTAGTTTGAAAGGTTTTCTAAATTAAAACGTCTGTTAAGTTATTTGAAACTAAAGACAAATTCATTATTTTTATATAAAATAGATAAGCATGATTACATGGAGAGATGTTATTCACTTTTCGGTGAATGGAAACCCTAAACCACATAAAAGAGTTGAAAAAACTGAAGAAGAGTGGCGTAAAATATTAACACCAGAGCAATTTCAAATTAGCAGATTACACGGAACCGAAAGGCCTCATACTGGATCTCTTTGTTCTATTTTTGAAGGAGGAATCTACCAATGTATTTGTTGTAATACCAACTTATTTGATTCTACTATTAAGTTTGATTCAAGTTCTGGATGGCCAAGTTTTACGCAGCCTATTGAAGAAAATGCTATACAGTATATAAAAGATGATTCTTATGGAATGATAAGAGTGGAAATTCTATGCAATACATGCGACAGCCACCTAGGGCATGTATTCCCTGATGGCCCTGAGCCAAGTGGATTACGATATTGCGTAAATTCTGCCTCTATAAAATTGAAGAAAACAGATGAATAATCTACAACAAGCAACTTTTGGTGGCGGATGTTTTTGGTGCACAGAAGCCGTCTTTTTAGAAGTAAAAGGGATTGAAAAAGTAGTTTCTGGATATAGTGGTGGGAATGCTCCTGGAAAACCAACGTACAGAGAAATTTGCTCAGGATTAACTGGGCATGCAGAAGTAATTCAAGTTACCTATGATGAAAACATCATTTCTTATGAGTCTATTTTAATTATCTTCATGACTACGCACGATCCAACTCAACTAAATCGGCAAGGAGCGGATGTTGGGACACAATACCGCTCTGTTATTTATTATCACAATGAACAACAAGAAGAAATTGCACAAACTGTCATTAATGCATTAACTCCTGTTTATAATGAAAAAATAGTGACTGAAATTAGTCCTTTATCAATCTTCTATGAGGCAGAAAAAGAACACCAAGCCTATTATAAAAACAATCAAAATTCTGGCTATTGTTCTTTTGTAATCAATCCAAAATTACAAAAACTAAGAACAATGCATGCAGATAAGTTAATAGATTAAATAAATTACATTCTGAAACTAAATATTACAAATAAATTTACTGATCAATTACCTGGAGATCCTATTCAAGAAAATTCTAGACGCCAAGTAACAGAGGCTGCTTTTTCTTTTGTGAAACCAATTAAAACATCCAATCCTAGATTACTTCATGTGTCTAGTGAAATGTCTAAAGAACTTGGGTTTTCTAATCAAGACATTCAATCAAACCAATTTTTAGATGTAATGACTGGCAATAGCATCATAGAAAATTCAAAACCGTTTGCGATGTGCTACGCTGGCCATCAATTTGGGAATTGGGCTGGTCAATTAGGTGATGGACGAGCTATAAACTTAGGAGAAATTAAAAATTGGGCTTTACAACTAAAAGGAGCTGGTCCAACACCCTATTCTAGAACAGCAGATGGGTTGGCTGTGTTACGATCTTCCGTTAGAGAGTATTTATGCAGTGAAGCCATGCATTATCTTGGAGTTCCCACTACAAGAGCATTGTCTCTAAGTTTAACTGGAGACCAAGTGTTAAGAGATGTAATGTACAACGGAAACTCAGCTTATGAAAAGGGTGCTATTGTTTCTAGAGTTGCCAAGTCTTTTTTACGCTTTGGTAATTTTGAAATATTTGCTGCTAGAAATGATCTTAAAAATTTAAAAATATTAACAGACTACACCATCCTTCATCATTTTTCTCATTTAGGTAATCCATGCAAAGAAGTGTACCTAAAATTCTTTCAAGAAGTAACTAACAAGACCTTAGAAATGATAGTTCATTGGCAACGAGTAGGTTTTGTTCATGGAGTGATGAATACAGATAATATGTCTATACTAGGTCTTACTATTGATTATGGACCTTATGGATGGCTTGAAGGTTTTGATCTTGGATGGACACCAAATACCACTGACAAGAAGCACAAAAGATATCGCTATGGAAACCAGCCAACTATTGGATTATGGAACCTATATCAATTAGCCAATGCACTGTATCCTTTAATTGATGAAGCGGCTCCTTTGGAAGAAATTCTAGAAAGATATCAACTAGATTTTAAGACAGAGTCATTACATATGATGCGCTCAAAGTTAGGATTAACCTTAGCTAAAAAAAATGATTTATTATTAATTGAGTCTTTAGAAAAAAATCTACAGGCATCCGAAACAGATATGACAATTTTCTTCAGAAAGTTGAGTGATTTTAAAAAAGAATTTCCTGAACAAGGAATTAAATTGGTAGAAAATGCTTTTTATAAAATAGATGAAATACATGACGATCTTTTAAACAATTGGCAACAGTGGTTTTCTGAATATGCAAAACGATTAAAGGAAGAGCCTATTCCTTTTAGTGAGCGTCAGAAAAAGATGAACAAAGTAAACCCAAAATATATACTTCGAAATTATATGGCTCAATTGGCTATTGACAAAGCAGAGACCAATGATTCATCACTAATTGAAGAGTTGTATCAAATTTTGAAAAAACCTTATGAAGAACAACCTGAATTTGAACACTGGTTTGTTAAAAGACCAGAATGGGCAAGACATAAGGTAGGTTGCTCGATGCTATCGTGTAGCTCTTAATTTTACACAATATCAAAAATTGTTTTTCAGTTAACTTACCAGCTTCCAGAGGCACCTCCACCTCCAAAGCTTCCGCCACCAAATCCACCACCAAAGCCGCCATTACCAAAGCTGCCTCCTGAAGAAGAACCTCCACCTCCAAATCCGCCACTTCTACCCATACTGCTTAAAATGAGTATATCTAACAAAGCTCCTGAACTAGATTTTCTTCCTCCGTTTCTTCCTCCTCTATTCCTAAAAATAAAAAATAAAAATACCATGACTATAAAAGGAATAACACCAGAAAAACCTGACCCTTTATTCTTTCTTTTTGGTTTTCTAGTTTCTTTAAACTCACCTGATAAAACCTCAAAAATTCCATCGGTCCCTTTATCCAAACCTTTATAGTAATTACCTCGTTTAAATTCAGGAATAATTCTAGATTGTATAATTCGTTTGGACATTAAGTCTGTTAGGCTTGCTTCGATACCTCTTCCCGTTTGAATGGCAACTTTTCGATCATCTTTAGACATCATTAAAATAACACCATTGTCTTTCCCTTTTTGACCAATTTTCCACTTTTCTGCCCAATTGGCTGCTAGATAATTAATATCCTCTCCCTTTAACGAATTAATAATAATTAAAACAATTTGGGTAGAAGTAGAATCTGAATATCTGAGTAATTTTTGTTCTAATCTTCTTGCTTCAGAAGAAGAAAGTAGTTTAGAATAATCATAAACACTAGTTTGTTTATTTGGAGTGGCGGGGATTTTATATTGTGCTAGACTACTACCTATAAAGAAAAGTCCAAAAAATACAACTAATAAGATGTTTTTCATGAGCTTTTAGAGATTTCGTTAGATAATTCATCGATGTCATCGGCTTGATATGGGAAATGAGTTTTTAATTCATGTCCAGCTTTTAAAATTCCATCTACCAATCCTTGTTTGAAATTTCCTTTCCTAAAATAATCTTGCATCATTTCTTTAGTATTATCCCAAAAATCATCTGTTACTTTATCATTGATTCCTTGATCACCAAGAATCACAAACTTATGGTCATTAACAGCCACGTAAAAAAGAACCCCATTTCTTAGTTCAGTTTTATGCATTTTTAACTCTGCAAAAACCTTGAGTGCATGTTCGTAATGATCCTCATCTGTGTGTGCCTCTATATGAACTCGAATTTCTCCTGAAGTATTAGTTTCTGCTTCTTTGATTGCATTTACGACTGCTTCCTCGTCTTGAGATGATAAAAAAGAATGTAGTTGAGACATTACTCTTTATTGTTAAAATCAAAGTTTACTTCTACTGCATTTTCTGAGCCAGGTGAAGAAGAATACAAGTCCATTCCTTCAAAACCAAATACACCTGCTAAAAGACTGTTTGGAAAAACTTTAATATGTTTATTATATTGATTTACTTTTCCGTTAAACCGATCTCTTTCCATTTTAATCCGATTTTCTGTACCCTCTAATTGATTTTGTAATTCTAAAAAGTTTTGATTTGATTTTAAATCAGGATATTTCTCAACTACTACTAGTAGTTTTGATAATGCACTTGATAAGCCAGACTGAGCTTGTTGAAACTGAGCTAAACTAGCTCCCGTCAAATTCCCTGCATTAATGGTTGTAGAGGTAGCTTTAGCTCTAGCATTTACAACTTCAGTTAACGTTGATTTTTCAAATTCTGCAGCACCTTGTACTGTTTTTACTAGGTTCCCTATCAAATCATTTCTTCGTTGATAGGCACTTTCAACATTAGACCATGCAGCTTTTGCATCTTCTTGATTTACAACTGCAGTATTGTTAATTCCTTTAGCCCAACTGTATCCTACATATAGGATTACAACTATAATTATTAATGGAAGCCACTTTTTCATTTATTCTGTTTTTATAGTTAATTAAATATTTTTCATCCTATAAGGATGTTCCTCCGTCTAAGGTAATGGTTTGACCGGTCATAAATTTTGTTTGATCAGATGCTAGCCAAACTATTGCATCTGCAATTTCACTGGCTTTTCCGTAACGCTTCATTGGTATAACACTCTTTAGAATAGCATCCATCTCAGGTTTTGCGTTAATTAACTGATCTAATAAAGCAGACTCTGTATATCCTGGACAAACCGCATTAACTCTAATGTTTTTTGTCGCATATTCCATAGCCGCAGATTTAGTCATACCTACCACAGCAAATTTACTAGCACTATAGCTGATATTATTTGGAGAAGCTTTCAAACCAGCCAAAGAGGCAATATTAACAATATTACCATGTCCTTGTTTTAAAAATTGTTGCAAAGCTACTTTCATACAATAAAAAACTCCAGTTTGATTCACAGAAATTACCCTATCCCAATCTTCTAATCTAGCTTTATGTGTTGGAAGTAAATTAGGACCAATTCCTGCATTGTTTACTATAACATCTAATTTTTCAAAGCTACTTAAGGTTTGGCTTACTAAATCTTCTACCTCTTTAAACTTAGTAACATCTGTTTTAATAGGTAGCGATTCGCCTCCATTTGTTACAATTTGATCTGCTACTTTTTTTGCACTATTAAAATTAATATCAGAAACAACTACTTTTGCCCCATGACTAGCAAAATGAATTGCCGCTGCTTTTCCAATACCTGAACCAGCTCCTGTTACTATTACTATTTTATTTTTTACTTCCATATAACTTGATTTGTTTGTTTAGATGACTATTAATTTAACACTCTAGAGGAGTATTTATTTTATTTAAAAAATTATTTGCAAAAAATTAATCGAGAATCAGACAATGCTAAAGACCTAAGATCTCTGGGATAATCTTTCATTGCCATTAATTTCATAAACTCATTTTTGTTGGCATATCGCACAATAAGTACCTCATCCCAAAGAGACTCTTCTAAAGGCCCTATAATAGTGGCAATCGGTGATCCTTTAAAAATAATCTCCGCGTCTAAAGTTTTAAAAAAAGGAACTGCTGCCCCTAAATAATCTGCATACGTTTCTTTACCCGTTTTTCCTGTTTCTTTAACTATTTCTTTATAATTCAAATAATTGAGCATAAAAACAGGTTGTCCATCAGGAAAATCTTGTAATTTTTTTAAACTATTTTGTTGATCTATTTGCTCACTCATTACTAATCTATTGAATTCGTTTTTATAGATTTTAACGCTAAATTACAGCATAATTCCGCAGCTTTATCTAGATGAGCAAAACGAGGATCTGAGGTTAATCCCTTACTATATCTGTAATATATTTGCTGAGCTATCACCGCTATTTTAAACAAGCCAAAGGCATAATAAAATACGATATTATGAATATCTCTTCCAGATTTATTTGAATAAGAAGCTACTATTTCACTTCTAATTGGGTTCCCTTCAAAAATTGTTGGAGAAGGAATTCCTTGCTTTACAAAATCATGATCTGATGCCAATGTCCAATACCCAAGTGATGTTCCTAAATCCATTAATGGGTCACCTAGTGTAGCCATTTCCCAATCTAAAACAGCAGTAATATCTTTCCAAGAAGTATCTTTAAATACTACATTGTCATATTTGTAGTCATTATGTATTAAACAATGTTGATAGGTTTTTGGTTGATGTTCTTGCATCCATTGCATAACTTCAAGAGCTGCAGGAACATCTCGTGTTGCTGCTTTTAGGTATTGTTTCCCCCAATTAGTTACTTGTCTATTTACATAACCTTCTGGCTTCCCTAAATCAGACAACCTAACCGAATTATAATCTAGTGTATGTAGCTCTGTAAAGGTATCTAACCACGTATTGGCAATGGTTTTATAATCATTTACTGGAATGGCTCTATGTTTAGCTTCTTTAAAGTTTAGTATAATTCCATCTACTTTTTCCATGATGTAGAATTCACTTCCAAGGATAGCCTCATCATTTGAATACGCAAACATCTTTGGGACTTTAGAAAACTCTTTTTTTACTGCAGTTTGTACTTTAAACTCTCTACTCATGTCATGGCCACGTTTAATAGCTCCAACTGGAGGCTTACGTAGCACATATTCCTTATCCTCTAGAGATATTAAATAGGTTAAATTAGAATAGCCATGTGTAAACTGCTTGACAAATAATTCACTTTGAAGCGAATTAATCAAATGATGTTGGTGTAAAAATTCTTTGAGATTTTTTTCTGGTAACTCCTCCCCTTTTCGAACTTCTTGATTAGACATAGTTATAATTTTCCGTAAGATCGAATGACACTTTTCCCTAACTGATACATATGTACTTCATCTGGGCCATCTGCCAAACGCAACATCCTTGCAATTGCAAAATAATGTGCCAAATGTGTGTCGGGCCCAACGCCTTTTCCTCCTAAAATTTGAATAGCTCTGTCAATTACTTTTAAAGCCATATCTGGAGCAACAATTTTTATCATTGCGATGATCTCTTTTGCTTCTTTATTGCCTAATTTATCCATTTTATCTGCCGCTGAAAGTGTTAACAATCTGGCTTGCTCTATTTCGCATTTTGAAATAGCAATTTCTTGACGAATACTACTAAAATCATAAAACTTCTTACCAAAAGCTTCACGCTCCAAGGTTCTTTTAGACATCAGTTCTAGCGCATACTGAGCCATCCCTACTAGTCTCATACAATGGTGAATTCTTCCAGGCCCAAGACGTCCTTGAGCAATTTCAAAACCTCTTCCTTCACCTAAAATTAAATTTTCTTTAGGAATACGAACATTGTTTAATTCAATCTCTGCATGCCCCTCTGGTGAATCAAAAAACCCAAGTACAGATAGCGGTCGAATAATTTTTACTCCAGGAGTATCTATAGGGACCAATAACATACTTTGTTGTTGATGGCGATGCGCAGTTGGGTCTGTTTTCCCCATCACTATGGCTACCTTACAATGTGGATCCATACCTCCGCTAGACCACCATTTTCTTCCATTAATTACATAATGATCTCCATCTAAAACAATAGAGGTTTCAATATTTGTAGCATCTGAAGAGGCTACTTCTGGCTCAGTCATTAAAAATGCCGAACGAATTTCACCATTCATCAAAGGAGTTAACCATTCTTTCTTTTGAGAATCACTTCCGTATTTGGCTAATACTTCCATGTTTCCAGTATCAGGTGCAGAACAATTAAAAATTTCTGAAATCCAAATACGTTCCCCCATAATTCCTGCTAAAGGAGCATATTCCAAATTTGTTAAACCCGGGCTTAAATCTCCATAATCTTTAGGTAAAAAAAGATTCCACAACCCTGCATCCTTAGCTTTTTGTTTTAATACTTCTATTTTAGGCCAACGTGTCCAAATATTTTCTGAATCTTTTTGGAAAGCGTAGAATTCATCTTCTACAGGTACAATGTGTTTATCAATGAAATCAGTGAGTTTTTTTTGTAGATCTAATGATTTTTGAGAATATTCGAAGTTCATAAGTTTATTTAATTTTAACCAGCGATCATATATCCACCATCTGCGGTGTATACTCCTCCTGTCATGTATGCACCTGCATTTGAGGCTAATAAAGCAGCAATACCTATCATTTCCTCTGGCTGTCCCATGCGACCGCTTGGAATTGTTTTTTGAACTTTATGCAACAGCTTTTCATTAGTCCATAAAGCGGCACTAAATTTTGTTTGAATTAATCCTGGACAAATTGCATTAGCTCTTATTCCATATTGACCCCACTCTTTCGCTTGATTTTTAGTGAGCATTAAAATGGCAGCTTTACTTGTACTATACAATCCTAATCCCAACCCAGGAGTTAAAGCTTCTACAGAAGCTATATTAATAATGCTCCCATTTTTATGTTCTTGCATGTGTGGTAAAACTAAATTTGACAATGCCCATGGTGCTTTTACATTTACATCCATAATCTTATCAAAAATTGCTGGGTCTACGTCTTCAATGGGTCCAAAAACTGGATTAATAGCTGCATTGTTTACTAAAATATCTATACGTCCTAGTTTATTAACTGTTTTATCTACCAGAGATTTCCTTTGATCTTCTTTACCAATATGGCAAGCAATTCCAATTGCTTTTAATCCTAGCTCAGAAAATTCTTTCACAACCTCATCACAAGCGTCTTGGCTTCTACTACTAATCACTACTTGTGCCCCATTTTCGGCCAATCCTTTTGCAATAGCTTTCCCTATTCCTTTACTAGAACCAGTTATGATCGCTACCTTTCCTTCTAAATTAAATTGTTGATGTGTATTCATTACATTACAGGTTCTGTTTCTTTCTTAATGGTAATGGATTCAGAATTCAATAAAATTTCAGATAATCCTGTAGTTTTTGGCAACTCATATGTAAAGAAGTATTTCATCGTATGAATTTTACTTTCATAGAAGTCTTTTGAATAGGTTCCATTAGATTTAGCAGATTTTGTTGCATGTACTCCTAGATCTAACCATGTCCAACTCATTATTATAAGACTAAAAAATTCCATAAAAATGGAAGCATCAGCAAGATATCGTTCGTAATCACCTTTCATTGCATGAGGCATCAAATGACCCAATACTTTTTCTGTAAGTTTTAATTTTGCTCCTAGTGTATTGGCATAAGATTGTAATTCATCTATTGCTGAGGCTGCTTTAATTGTTGTCATAATTTCAGCAGAAAGTAATTGCAATGCTTTACCGTTACTCATGGTTACCTTTCTACCCAATAAGTCTTGAGATTGAATTCCTGTTGTTCCTTCATACAAGGCAGATATTCTAATATCTCTGTAATATTGTTGTAAAATAAAATCTGCACAGAAACCGTACCCCCCTAATACTTGTAATCCATTATTTACAGAAGCAGATCCAGCTTCTGAAGGATATGTTTTTACAATTGGGATAATCATTTCCAATAGAAGATTGTATTTCTCTTTTTCTTCTGGCGAAGTAGCAGTTTCTATGATATCGTAATATTTAGCAGCTAAAAAAACCAAACTCATAGACCCTTC
>Ga0209223_10005013_pt1 | contig 11822 bp, 12 predicted proteins | sample COG_06_FD_184750 | JGI IMG/M metagenome (GOLD analysis project Ga0209223, IMG submission 184750) | Pelagic Microbial community sample from North Sea - COGITO 998_met_06 (SPAdes) (version 2) | ecosystem: Environmental > Aquatic > Marine > Neritic zone/Coastal water | place: Helgoland, sampling...
ACTTTACTACTCCAAGTGTTAAATCAGCTAGAAGATCAGTAGCATGGTCGCTACTTTTCATCTTCTTGTTATACTCAACTGCGCCAATGTTAGCTACGTTGTCAAAACTATCATTGATTGATCCAAATCTTGCGACTGGAATTATTGGTAAATCAATAACTGATGTTCAGGCAATAGACTGGTACCAAAACTGGAACCAAGCAAATCTGATGTTTGTTAGCGACTTTAACGGTAATGGAACTCTTGAATTAAATGAGTTTTTCATGGGTGGTAAAGCCGTTGTGTTAGCAACTCCAGAAATTGCTGGATTACCTTATGTAATCTCAGGTCTAGTTGCTGCTGGAGGTATGGCTGCTGCCATGTCTACGGCTGATGGTTTAGTTCTAGCGATTGCAAATGCTTTATCTCATGACTTGTACTACAAGATCATTGATCCAAAAGCAGAAACTGCAAAAAGGCTAATTGTTGCAAGGGTATTACTTGTATTAATTGGTTTTGCTGGAGCAACTATTGCAGCTCTTGAAATTCAAGGTATCTTAGGTTCAGTAATCTGGGCTTTTGACTTTGCAATGTCAGGATTGTTCTTCCCACTTGTACTAGGTGTATGGTGGAAGAGAGCAAACGCACAAGGTGCTGTTGCAGGTATGCTACTAGGTTTAGCAGCCGGTACTTGGTATCTAATTTGGGTACGTACTGGTGGATCTGGATTCTGGGGTATTACTCAGCTTACGTTCGGTATCGTTGGATCGTTGGTTAGTTTAGTGTCTATGGTCGTTGTTAGTTTACTAACAAAAGCACCAGATGCAAAAACTCAAGCAATGGTTGATGAAGTTCGTATTCCTAGCGGTAAAACAGTTCTAGGAAAACAACACTAATTAAATTTTTATTAAGGGGCGATTTATTTCGCCCCTTAGTTAAGTTAAAAAACAAAATTCCTTTTTATATTTATGCCTGATATTCATCCCGCTATACTTATAATCGATTATATTTTAGGTCTCATTATGTGGACTTTAATTGGAAGAGTAGCGATGAATATTTTTCAAAGAGAAAATTCAGAATTCTTTTTTATGAAAGCATTTGTAAAGTTAACAAATCCTTTAATACGTTTATTTAAACCAATAACTCCATCTTTTATTATTCCTTTTCTTGTTCCACTTTATGTGGCTTGGTTCTTCTATATGATCAGATTTTACCTTATGCCTTATCTATTGGGTTATTCTGTCATGGGAATGCTCTCTTTTCCTCTAGAAAGTGAAATTGCTGCAGAAATTTATCGAATTTTTGGTAAAAATTAATTCAAATTAAAAAATAAAATTGATACTAGTAATATTGTAATCAATGAAAAATATAAAAATTTCACCATCAATTTTATCAGCTGATTTTAGTCAATTAGGTAATGAAATTAAAAGACTTGAGGATGGTGGAGCTGATATGATTCATGTAGATGTGATGGATGGACACTTTGTTCCAAATTTAACTTTGGGTCCGCCTGTTATAAAGTCCTTAAGACAGTACACCAAAATACCTTTTGATGTTCACTTAATGATATCACCAGTCCACAAATACATAGAGGATTATGCAAATGCTGGAGCTGACATCATAACAATTCATCCAGAGGCTACAAGTAACTTGAACGACTCAATTAAACTTATTAAAAAACTAAATAAAAAAGTTGGCATTTCATTAAATCCTGAAAGTAAAATTGACTTAGTAAAAAAATATTTAGATAAAGTAGATTTAATTTTAATTATGAGTGTCAATCCTGGCTTTGGAGGTCAAAAGTTTATGCCTGAAGTTTTAGAAAAAATAAAAAAATTAAATAAAATCAAAGGACAAGAGAAATTGAATTTTGACATTGAAATAGATGGCGGAATAAACTTTGATAACAGCAAATTAGCTATTGAAGCTGGAGCAAATATTTTAGTTTCAGGTACAACTATATTTAAAAATAATGATGGAAATATAAAAAAGAATATTGACCTTTTAAAATCAAGTTAAAATAATGATTTTTAAAAATTCTATTTCATTTTTAAAAAAAAAAATTTATTCTTTTTATTTAAACTCCAATATTTATGATCGCAGAATTTCTTTATATGATGACTCTATCCTAACATATAAGCCTAGCCCAAGTTTACTTGATTGTTTGATTAAATTTAATAAAAAAAAAATAAATATAGAAAATTATTCTATGGATGAAATATGGAATAAAGATTTATTGGAAAAAGATCATAATAATTTAAACAGTTTTTTTTGGTTATTTAGCTTAGATTTAAAGTCCTCTAAGAGAGAAACTCAAAATATCATTTTGAAATGGATTGAAAAAAACAATAAATATAATTCTAAGAATTGGCAAATTGATATTTTATCAAAAAGAATAATTTCCTGGATTTCAAATGCTAAACTTACTTACGAAGATGGTGAAGTCGTTTATAGAAATAAATTTAATAATATAATTAAAAAACAAATTAACCATCTAATTAAAGAAATTAATAAATCTGATTGGGTTGATGATAAATTAATTGGTTGTGCGGCAATTATTTTATCTGGATTATCTTATAACGGGAAAAATAATTATTTATTATCTGGATTAGATTTATTAAAAAAAATTATAAAATTTTCGATAGATGAAAATGGATTTCCTAAATCAAGGAATATTAGACAATTAAATTTTTATTTAAAATATTTTATTCTAATTAGAGAATGGTTAAAAGAGTCTCAAAATGATATACCAGAATACATTGATGAAAATATTTATTATTTAGGTCAAGCTTATGTATTTATATGGCAAAATAAAAAAAAAAATTTTCTATTTAATGGAAATCATAATTCTAAAAATGAAGATTTTGATAATTATTTAAAAAGATTGGGATACACTTTTAAAAATCAAAATAATGAATTAGGGGGCTATGTTATTCTAAATAACAAAAAAAATTCGCTAATAGTTGATATTGGATCAAGTGTTGACAAAAAATTTTCATCGAATTACCAAGCAGGTGCATTATCTTTTGAAATTGTATCTAATGATAAAAAATTGATTAGTAATTGTGGATATTTTCAAGATCATAATCATAAGCTAAATGAACTTTCAAAAACAACAGCTGCACACAGTACGCTAGTAATAAATGATCAATCTTCTTGTAAATTTAAAAAAGACTCTCAGTCTAATTCCATTATTTCTGATGGATTAAAGATAATAAAAAAAAATATTGTTTTTGAAAAAAACTATTGGAAAATTGATGCATCTCATGATGGCTATTTAAAAAATTATGGCATTATTCATAACAGAGAAATAGAATTTTTTCCGGAACAAATGAAGTTCATTGGATACGATAGATTAATCTCAAAAAATAAAATTAAAAACTTAAAATTTGATATTAGATTTCACTTGGAACCGAGCAGCAAAGTTATGAAAACACAAGATAATAAATCAATATTTATTGACCTTGATGGAGAGGGATGGAAATTTAATTCAGATGATAATAATATTAACATTGATAGTGGTCTATATTTTGGAAAAAAAAATTCTTTTACAGATAATCAAAATATAAATATTTCAGGCATGACTAACACTGAAAATCAGACTATAAAATGGGAAATTACCAAATTATAATGAAAAAAATTAAAAGAGCTCTAATCTCTGTTTCTGATAAAAATAATCTTATAAATCTTTTAAAGGTTTTAAAAAAATACAATATTGAAATAATAAGTTCAGGTGGAACATTTAAGGAAATTACAAAATTAAAATATAAATGTCTTGAAGTTTCAGATTATACACATTCTCCAGAAATACTTGATGGAAGAGTTAAAACATTACACCCAAAAATACATGCTGGTTTATTAAGCAAAAGAAATAACAAATCTCATCAAAAAGATTTAAAAAAATACAATTTTAAAGAAATTGATCTTGTAATTGTTAATTTTTATCCTTTTGAAAAAACGTTAGAAAAAACAAAGAAACACTCAGAAATTATTGAAAATATTGATGTTGGTGGCCCAACTATGGTTAGAGCTGCCGCAAAAAATTATAATGACGTTACTGTTTTAACTTCTACCAAACAATATAGTGACTTAATTGATGAAATAGAAAAAAATAAAGGATCAACTTCTTTAAATTTTAGAGAGAGAATGTCTTTGGAGGCTTTTTCAGAAACCGCATATTATGATGCATTAATTTCAGGCTATTTTAATAAAATTACCAATAATCATTTTCCAAAAAAGAAAGTTATTTATGGCAATTTAATAGAAACGTTAAGATATGGTGAAAACCCTCATCAAGAAGGTGCTATTTATTCTAAATCACAAAAGTTAAGTATTAATCAAATCCAAGGAAAACAGCTCAGCTATAATAATTATAATGATATTTTTTCAGCCTTAACTATTTCAAAATCTTTACCAAATGACACTGGTACAGTTATTGTAAAGCATGCCAATCCATGTGGTGTTTCTATAAATAACAACAAGCTTAAAAGCTATAAAATGGCACTAGCTTGTGACCCTATCAGTGCTTTTGGTGGAATTGTATCTTTCAATTTTAAGATAAACAAAAAAATTGCTATTGAATTAAATAAAATTTTTTTAGAAGTAGTAATTGCAAATGGCTTTGACAGCGAGGCTCTAAAAATTTTTAAAAAGAAGAAAAATTTAAGAGTTATTGATGCTACAAATTTCGTTATGTCCGACGTTATTAAATTTAACTCAGTTAATGATACTTTGCTTTCACAATCAGAGGATCTAAAAAAATTTACTACTAAGGATTTTAAAATAGTGTCGAAAAAAAAACCTACAAAATCTCAATTGAACGACTTAATTTTTGCATTTAATGTTTGTAGATATGTTAAATCAAATGCAATAGTTTTAGCAAACAATGCTGCTACAGTAGGTATAGGCTCAGGACAACCAAGCAGGCTTGATAGTTGTCAAATAGCTATCAATAAAATGAATAAGTTTAAAAATTTTAATGAAGGACTCGTTGCTGCTTCAGATGCTTTTTTTCCTTTTGTAGATGGAATTGAAAAATTAATTCAATCAGGTGTGTCTGCTGTTATCCAACCATCAGGTTCAATTAGAGATAAAGAAATTATTAAATTTGCAAATCAGACAAATACAATTTTACTATTTTCTAAAACAAGGCATTTTAGGCATTAACTATTTGGTCAATCTTAGCTGCTAAAATAAAGTCATTAATGGACAATCCTTCAATTGCGTGTGTTGTAATTTCAATTTTTGCATAACCCCAACCGAATATAATTTCTGGATGATGGTTTTCACTCTCAGCTATTTCTGCAACTTTATCTATAAAATTTTTGCTTCTTTCAAAATTCTTAAATTTAAAATTTTTTTCTAAAAAATATTTTTGTTTTTCATTTTTTTTTACATCCCACCCATCAACTTTTTTTTGATATTTATGTATTTCACTTATGTCGAATGGCAAAACTCCACCCTCGCAAGGTTCACATTTTTTGTTTAATAGATCACTCATTTTTCTGGAGCGGGTCAAGGGAATCGAACCCTCTACCTAATCGTTGGCAACGATTCGCTCTACCAATGAGCTAGACCCGCTTATAAAATCCAGTATAATTAGATGTTTTTTTCAATACAAGCAATAATAAAATATTTGTCTCCTTTATAGATTTTAAAAAGTTTGTTAAAATATCGAATGAAAAAAGATGAATTACCAAAAATAATACCTGTCTTTCCTTTAAGTAATTTTATTATTTTTCCACACACAACTGTTCCCTTGAACATTTTTGAGCCTAGGTATGTTGAAATGATAAATGATAGTTTAAAAAACAATAAAATAATTGGTTTAATCCAACCAAAAAATAATTCAGAAACAATACCTGATCTTTATGAGGTGGGGTGTTTAGGAAAGATTAAAAAATTTGAAAGCACCTCTGATGGAAGGTATTTAATTGAGTTACTTGGTTTAAGTAGGTTTAAAATTATTAAGGAAATAAAAAATGATAAGTCTTATAGAGAGTGTGAAATAAACTTTAATGATTTTAAAGAAGATACCCAATTAAAAAAAGAGGAGCTAAAATTCTCTGATTTAGAATTGATTTTTAAAAGTTTTAAATCATTGTTTGAAAAAAAAGGGTATTTGATAAATTGGAAATCTTTAGAAAAGCAAGATTTAAATGAGACTATTAATGCTCTTTCAATGGCATCACCGTTTTCACTAGAAGAAAAACAAATTTTGCTTGAATGCAAAAATTTAATATCTCGGAAAGATAAAATAGCTGAAATTTTAAATACATATAACTATGATGATTTTAATAACTCAACTCTTCAATAACTCCTAAATCCAACATCAGCGACTTTCATAAACATATCCTTAAAAAACTTGTTCTTCCCAATTATTTTTAGGAAATTATTAAAGTTTGTATTATTAGAGTTCTTATTAAAATTAAATATTTCATGAATTAAATCAATTCCATTTGAAAAAATGAAATTTTTATGTTTTGTTTCTTTTTCAAATTTTTCAATTATAGAAATATCTAACGGCAGCCCACAATCTATTTTTTCCTCTATTAAATCAGATAAAACTTTAATATCTCTTAGAGTCATATTGAATCCTTGTCCCGCCAAAGGGTGAATTTTATGAAGCAAGTCTCCAAAGGCCAGAATATTTCCATGCGAATAATTTCTTAAATTTGTAAGATTTAATTTAAAACTTTTTAAATCTGAAATTTTTTTTAAAACAAATCCTGGATTATTTTTATTAATTAATGTTAAAACTTCTTTATTTGTATATACACTTTTGTTTTTAAGGTCTAAAGAGCACACAACTGATGTTTCTGTTTGAGACAAAGGCAAATATGCTATTGGTCCACATTTAGTAAAAATTTGCACAGCTTTATTATTATCAAATTTGTCGTGTATTATTGTTCCTGTATATGCACGATTAAAATAATCCTTACTAATTTTTCTAGAAAAATATTTTTTTGAAATAGGGTTGTTTGGATCACAATTAATAATTAAGTCATATTTATTTTCCTTTATTATTTTATCTACCGAAAATTTTTTTGTAATTATCTTTTTTTTAAAGAAATTATTTTTTTTAAGTGCATTACTTAGATTATGATAATACTTATCGTTTTTTATCATATAAAATAGAATATCTTTTTTTTTAAAATTTAAAATTCTATCCTTTTTTTCCTTTTCTGAAAAAATTTCAATTTCTTTAATGGGCCAAGTGTCTTTTTTTTGAAGAGCCAATATTTCTTTATTTAAAAACTCTAAATTTTTTTTTGTTATTCCAATAGTTCTGTTTAAAGAAGAATTGACTGTCTTTTTTGTTTCATAAATCTGTACATTTATATTTTTTTTTGTCAGATTTTTAGCTAAAGATAGAGCAGTGAGACCATTACCTAAGATACAAATATTCATAATTAATTTTTAATTTTAACAATAATAATTAGGTGATACAAAGTGATTAATTTGATTCATTAATTTATGGAAATTAAAAAATTAGCCAATGTCGCACTAAATTTTAGTATCAATAGGTTTATTGAAATTTTAGCGATAATTATTGTCCTATGTGGTATTTTTGTTTTAACTTCATTAATAAGTTATTCACCGGATGACCCTAATTTTATTTTTCCTGATAATACGAAAATAAATAATATATTGGGTTTCCGTGGCAGTTTTACAGCTGATTTATTTTTTCAATCTTTTGGATTAATTTCTTTTCTAATCCCTTTAAGTTTAATTTTAACCGGAATAAACATATTCAGAAATAAGATGATTTTATTAATACTTGGTAGCCTTTTTTACTCATTGCTATACTCTTTAATTGGGTCTCTATTTTTTAGTTTTTTTCACTCTGAAACTTTTAAATTTTATGTAAATGGCAATGGTGGCTTTGTTGGTAACTATCTTGAAACAACCTTCCTTAATAATTTAATAAACATTAATTCTCAGTTTTTTTACTTCTTCTTCATTTTTATAATTTTTTCTTTATTTCTAATTAGTATTCAATTTAAAGTTATTTCTTTTTATTTATTTACTAAGAAATTATTTAATTTTTTATTCACATCTTCTAGAAAAAATTATACCAAAGAAAATGAGGTCATTAATGAATTTATACCACAAGATCAAATCAAAGATTTAATTCAAGAAGATTTACCCTTTATCAAAAATGAAACTTTACAAGACTCGAAGAAAACTAAATTTAATTTACCTCCAATAAATTTACTAAAAATTCCTAGTAGCAAAGATAAGAATAAATTAAATGAAGACGAATTCATTGATAGTAGTTTTTTAGAAAAAATTCTTTTAGATTTTGGTGTTAATGGTAATATTAAAAAAGTTAGTCACGGTCCAGTGGTTACTCTAAATGAGTTTGAACCTGCTGCTGGTGTAAAAGTTTCTAAAATTATAAATCTTTCTGATGATATTGCTCGAAACACTAGTTCTGAATCTGCTAGAATAGCAACTATTCCCGGTAGAAGCACAATTGGAATTGAACTACCTAATTCTAAAAGAGAAAATGTTTATATGAGTGAAATATTAGCTAGTAATGATTTTAGCAAAAGTAATATCAAATTACCAATCGCTTTAGGTAAAAATATTTCTGGATTACCAATAATAGGTGATCTGGCAACTATGCCTCATCTTTTAATTGCTGGTACTACTGGTTCTGGTAAATCTGTCTGTATTAATACAATAATACTTTCTTTACTTTATCGACACAAACCAAGTATGTGCAAATTCATTTTAATAGATCCAAAAATGTTGGAGCTTTCTACTTATGAAGGGATACCGCATTTATTATGTCCTGTAATAACAGAGGCAAAAAAAGCTGCTTCAGTTTTAGGTTGGGTTGTAAAGGAAATGGAAAGTAGATACAGGCTGATGACTAAAAAAGGAGTAAAAAATATCGATGGTTACAATTCAAAACACTCTTTAGCAATGCCCTATATTGTTGTTATTGTTGATGAAATGTCAGACTTAATGCTTGTAGCGGGAAAAGAGATAGAAAATTACATCCAAAAACTTTCTCAAATGGCTAGGGCTGCTGGAATACATATCATTATGGCTACGCAACGGCCTAGTGTTGATGTTATTACTGGTACTATCAAAGCAAATTTTCCCACGCGTATTTCTTTCCAGGTAACTTCAAAGATAGACAGTAGAACAATTTTGGGGGAACAAGGTGCTGAACAATTATTAGGTAAAGGAGATATGCTTTACATGTCCTCTGCTAACCGAATTATTAGAATTCATGCTCCTTTCGTTTCTGAAAATGAAATTGAAAAAGTTAACAATCATCTAAGAAATCAAGCTGAGCCAGATTATATAGATGAAATCTTAAATTTTGCAGATGAAAAAGAATTGGGAGAATCTTCTGCTAATAATCAAGATAAAGACGAATTATATCAAGAAGCCTTGAATATCATTAAATCTGAAGGCAAAGCTTCCACTTCATTCTTACAAAGAAAACTCCAAATCGGATATAACAGAGCAGCTAGAATCATTGATATGATGGAAGATGAAGGAATCGTTAGTAAAGCCAATCATGTGGGCAAAAGAGATGTCTTGTAATGATAAGATTCTTTTTAGTTATTTTTTTAATTATTTTTAGTCACCAAGTTTTAGCATCTGATAGTAAAAATATAATTAATCATTTACAAAAAACTAATAATTTAACATTCAACTTCATACAGTCTGTTGGTGAAAAACGTGAACAAGGAAAATGTGTTATTAAATATCCAAAAAAAATTTTATGTAAATATGATAATTTTAATAAGAAAACTATTGTTTCAAATGGAAAATCACTAGTGATTAAAAACAATAACTATTATATTTATCCTCTCGAAAAAACTGCCTTATCTTTATTGCTAGATAAAGAGTATTTGATATCAAAACTTAATAAATTAAAACCTAAAGAGTTAGATAAAAAATATTTAAATTATAGAATTTTAGAAAAAAATAATGAAATAAATATTTTTTTTGATAAAAAAAATTTTAATCTTGTTGGATGGCAAATTGAAGACATATATCAAAATTTAAGTATAACTTTTATTTCTTCGGTTAGGATTAATCAAATTATAAGCGATAAAATTTTTGAGTTACCAAAAAAAGATGATTAATTAAATATTTAATGTTTCTGATTTAAATATTTCCATGCCTCTAGCCAAATAGTTACTTAATGCATTTTTATGATCGTTAGAACAAGTGTGAAGCCAAATCCTTTTAGCTCCTTTTGAGAAAGAGCATTTAATTGCGTCACTAAGCAAATAACCTCCTAATTTTAAGCCTCTGTATTCTTCTAATATTCCAAAATATGCAATTTCAGCCTCTTGTTTTTCGGGCTTATAAATAAGCTCATAATATCCAGCTATTTCATCATTTTCTTTAAGCATATATGAAAAAAGGTTTGAGTCTGAAACGTGCTTTATCCAATTCTGGTCAGTCCAGACTAATCTGTCTATCCAATTACAATTTTTTCCAACATTTTTATAAAAAAATTTATTTAATTGGAAATCTTTTGAGTCAATTAATTGTATAGAAAAATTTTCTGAGGGTTTTTTTACTTCTTTAAGGTTTTCAAGAGATTTTATTTCTAAATATTTTCTTAAAATTGGTTTACTCATTCTACCATTTTGCCAACTTTTTCACCTCCAAACAAGTGAAAATGTAAATGAGGAACTTCCTGGCCTCCATGCTCATTAATATTAGTTAATGCTCTATATCCCTTTCCTTTATCAACAGAAATACCAAGTTTTTTAGCAACCGTGTTAATTCCTTTTAATAGTCCAACTATTTCACTTGCTGATGCCTTTGTAGTGAAGTCATCAAGATCTATATATTTTCCTTTTGGTATTACAAGCGCATGAATTTTTTTCTGAGGATTAATATCATAAAATGATAAGACGAACTCGTCTTCATAAATTTTTTTACAGGGAATTTCTTTTCTTAAAATTTTTGCAAAAATATTATTATCATCATAAATCATTTTTTTCTCTTATCTAATTCCAGCATTACATCTTCAATTTTTATGTTGTTTGCCTCGAGATACATTATTAAATGATAAAAAACATCAGCTGCTTCATGTACTTTATTTGTATCTTTTTCGACTGCATCAATTAGCTCGCTTATTTCTTCTAAGACCTTAGCTTTGCTCAAAGATTTTTCACTTAGTAATTTATTTGTATATGATCCGTTTACTGGTTTTTTTTTTCTATCTCTTGCTAAAATAAATAAATTTTCTAATGTTTTAAGCATATTAAATTCTAACAGGTATTCCTTTCGAGTCCAAATATTCCTTCGCTTCTTTAATAGAGTGTTTTCCATAATGAAATATGGATGCAGCCAATACGGCGCTAGCTTTTCCTTTTTCAATTCCATCAACTAAGTGATCTAAATTTCCTACACCACCCGATGCTATTATAGGAATATTTACTATTGTGGAAATCTTAGACATTAAATCAATATCGTAACCAACTTGTGTTCCATCTCTATCCATTGAAGTAACCAATAATTCACCTGCACCACAATCTTCCATTTTTTTTGCAAAATCTAGAGCATCTATACCTGTTTTATTTCTTCCTCCATGCGTAAACACTTCCCATTTTTCATTATTTTTTTTTGCATCAATTGCAACTACAATGCATTGAGAACCAAATTTTTTAGAACTTTCAATTATTACATCAGGGTTTTGCACCGCAGCCGTATTAATTGAAACTTTATCAGCTCCACAATTCAATAATTTATTAATATCTCCAACACTTCTAACTCCACCACCAACTGTTAAAGGTACAAAACATTTCTCTGATGTTTTTCTCACAACTTCATAAATAGTCTTTCTGTTTTCATTT
>Ga0209223_10005017_pt1 | contig 11819 bp, 8 predicted proteins | sample COG_06_FD_184750 | JGI IMG/M metagenome (GOLD analysis project Ga0209223, IMG submission 184750) | Pelagic Microbial community sample from North Sea - COGITO 998_met_06 (SPAdes) (version 2) | ecosystem: Environmental > Aquatic > Marine > Neritic zone/Coastal water | place: Helgoland, sampling...
TATCTCCACTCTTATCGGCTCCAACAGGATTAAAATAACGAAGAATTGCCACATTCCATGAAGGGTTAGCCTTGCAATGATCTTGAATAATTCCCTCCATCATGTACTTACTTCGACCATAGGGACTCGACACATTTCCAGTTGGATGATTTTCGTCAAATGGAACTTTTTCCGGCTCCCCATAAACTGTGCAGGATGAGCTAAAAACTAGATTATGAACACCAACTCTTGTCATTTCTTCAAGTAAACATAACGAACCTCCCACATTATTTTGATAATACTGTAGAGGATGCTGAGTTGATTCCCCAACCGCTTTTAATGCAGCGAAATGGATTACCCCAGCGATGTTAGAGTGTTCTCGAAAAAAAGATCGAAGAAACGAACGATCGCAAAGATCACCCTCTACAACTGTTATTTTTTTTCCCGACAACCCCTGAACCCGATCTAGAGAGACCGAACAGGAATTACTAAAATTATCCAATACCACCACCTCGTATCCACCACACAATAAACTTAAAGTAGTGTGACTCCCAATATAACCTGCTCCTCCAGTAACTAAAATTTTTCTACCTACTTCCATTGCTTATAGTTCTCAATGTAGATAAAACTATTTCTAAGTCCAATGTTAAGGAAATGTTCTTAAGATAATATAAATCATAAGCAAGTTTCTCTTTTGAACTTAATAAGTCTGAAGCATATTCATAATTTACTTGAGCCCATCCTGTAAGACCGGGTTTGACCATCGAACGCCATTTCCAATTTGGTATTTTTGTATTTAAGTACTGATCCAACTCAGGGATTTCTGGACGAGGACCAACAATTGACATCTCGCCTTTGAAAATATTCCAAAGTTGAGGGATCTCATCCACTCTCCACTTGCGTAAGACTTTGCCAACAGTCGTGATTCTTTTATCTTTTTTGACAGCCCATCTTGTATTATTAACTTCCCCACTAGTGCGCATACTTCTGAGTTTATAAAGCTTATACGGTCGCCCCATTAGACCAGATCTTGTCTGGGAGAAAAAAACCGGGAAACCTGAATCAAAAATAATCGCCAAAATTCCTACTAATAGAAAAGGAGAAAATACAAAAAAACCAATGAAAGAAAATACAATATCTGAGAGTCTTTTGATCAAATTTCTGAAAGTTCTTCTTTTAAATAGATCCAATTCAGCAAGCATTGACAGATCAACATGTTCTGCAGGTAAAACCCGATACCATTCACACCAAAATTGGTGTAATGATAATATTCTAATTCCCGAGGACAAAAGGTCAATAATCTGTATTTCATTTAACTGATCAGTTTGCTCCACAACAACACACCTCAAATCACTAATTGTACTGCTTGTTAAACTGTCATTTTTGACACCGATATCAGACAAGTAAAAAAACTCGATAGAATTATTATTTTTTGCCACCATCTCGGACTTAATTTTTTCACTGTTTTTTAAAGAAACTAGTAATAAAACCTTAGTTTTAAGAGCGCTACTAATTTTCTGAAAAAACATAAACAAGATGAATGAAAAAAAGACTGTAATTCCAATACTGTAAGCAATAACATATCTACCAATAAACTGGTATTCAACTAACCACACAATTAAGATCAAAAAAATTGCAGCTCCTAAGCTTGGTAAAAAAATAAAAAGTAGATTAATCAACTTATTTAATTGAAAATTATTTTCGAACTGACCGAATACTTCTAGTAAAACGATGAAAGAAAGTCCGTAAATTAGAGCGTAAATTACCAGCCAACTACGATTAATTAGGATTAATGTTTCGGTATTGGGGGCAAAACAAATAGGGACAAAATAGAAAACTATAAAAGCAAAAAGGAAATTAGATAAACATTTATGTTTTTTTTGAATTCTCAAAAATTTGGCAAATTCTTTAATCATTTAAAGTTAAACATTAAATGTATAAAACTTTTATTTTTTAACATTAGTAATATTATTGAGTTCAATTTTTTACAAATCTAAACATAAAAATTTATTACATGAAAAATTATAATCAAAAATTGGGTTTGGTAATAACATTAAAAAAACGTTTAGAAATGTACTTAATATGAAGAAATTCTGAAACTGCACTACGAGCATTTCGACTCATTTCATCACGTTGATTGGGGTCATTATACAATTGTAAAATTTTTTCAGATAAAAGTTGTGGACTATCGATGGGGCAAATTAATCCGCAATTGTGTTCCTTCAAAATCATCGAAGTTTCTGTTTCTTCACTTACTAACGCAATAATTGGAATTCCAGCACTCATAAGACCAATCGTCTTAGATAATACTGAATTTCCAGTTTGACTTTTATTAAGACAGACTAAACTGCAATCAAATTCACTGAAAACTAAAGCGAGATCTTCCCTTTCAACATAGGTTCGAAAATGACAATTACTTAAATTATTGGATTCGCAATATTTCATTGCTAGATCCTTCTTGCTTCCCTCACCTATAAATAAAAATTGAATTTTTCTTTCATGTAACAAAGATTTTGCAGTTTTAACTAAATCTTCGATTGGATGGTATTTAGCTAGATTCCCTGAATATGCGACTATAAAAGAATCTAAATCAAAACCCCATTTACTCCTAAATTTACTTGATTGCGGGAAATTTTTCCCAGTTCCTTTATGGACAAAATTATCATTATTACACCAGATTGGAATATAATGTATTTTATGTTTATAGTTTGGTATAAATTGAATCACAGATTTTTGCATACAACGCCCTATTGTAATAATATTTTTAGAGTTTATATAAACTCTTCTATACATTAACGCTAACATTCTGGACAACATACCATTTTTTGAAATGATCGAGTTTGATTCTAATGTTCCAGGATAAAGATCAAAAAGCACAACCGTATAATTAAACTTTCTTAATGGATAAAGTATTAAAAATAATAACGGGAGAAAAAATGGATCAGTAAATACGATAATATTTGAACCCTTAGGTAACCTTAATGTGGAAATTAAAACAGAAAATGCGTAGGTTAATTGATTAGAAAGTTTTCCCAACAAGATGAGTTTTGGTAACTTGGTTGACCACAATCTTCTGATTGAGATACCCATATAGCTCGAGAATTTGGGACAGATTGGTGATTTTACAATTGTCGGTTGGGCACATAATACTTGAATATCTAATTGATCAGCTAATCTTTCAAAAAGTTCAGTTACTACCTGTCCAGTAGAAATAAGTTCCGGATAGAACAATTGACATAAAACATAGAATCTTTTTTTTGATCCAATAATAGCTAAATTAAATCAGATGTAGAAAATGAAACGAAATGTCACCGACAAAATTGTATTTTCAACAATATGCAAAATAAAGTTTTTACGATCAAGCTTAACTACCCAAAGGAATAATCGTTTTTCCGTAATCGTCCCGCCAAATTGGATATAGAATCGTGGATTCTTTCCAATAGAACTTCGTCTTGAACTTTCAAACTGCTCCTACCATCCATAAAGCGGTATTGGACATTACCGTAGTAGTACTTCCTACCAGATATGGGAAATTCAACAACGAATTCCTGATCTTTTGGAAAATAACCGGTTTGGTTAGAATCTCGCCAGGAAATAATTCTACCTACGGTTGGAGTTCCATCACCAAATTTAGATCCAAGCTTACCTTCTTTTTGAAAAAAACAAATCTGAGCTTGTTCGAACTGCATGCCTTCAGCTGCTTTGCATAAGCAATCCTTTAAATTTTCTAAGTCAAAAGAATTAGAAACAATCAGTTCTGCTTCTTTGATCGATTGTTCGGCAGAACGAATATTTTTTCGATCTTCAATCAGGGTTGATAAGCTTTGACCAAAAAATTCGAAGCGAAAATAACCGAGGTACCGGAGTAAGATAAAACCACCCATGCCAAAGAAGACGAAAATTGCGAATAACTGGTCACCTTTTCCAAAAGCAGCCGCAATGGCAACCAACGAACAACTAAACGCCATCGCCCACATGGATAACACAGCCTTTCCATGAGTCAATCCCTTCGCCATCAAACGATGGTGGAAATGTTCCATATCGGGAGAAAATGGAGATCGTCCACGAAGTAATCTTCTGCAAATTGCAAACACACAATCAGTAATAGGCAGTGCAAAAGCAAGAAATGGGAATATTCCATCAATTACTCCCTCATTCCGGGAGCTAGCGAGTAACGACAAACAACCCGCCAAAAATCCTAAAGTTAGACTGCCACAATCCCCAAGAAAAATTGATGCGGGCCGGCTGTTAAAGACAAGAAAACCTAACAAACAACCTATAAGAAGAGTGGAAAACCAAGTAACTCCAGGAATCCCCGCAATATATCCTACAACAGTCACTGCAAATAATCCCGACAATGTTATACCGGAAGCTAGTCCGTCTAATCCATCAATAAGATTGATAGCATTAGCCATCCCGACAATCCAAAGGCAAGCCAAGGCAAAGCCAAACCACTCAGGAAATGAAATTGTTCCCAATCCAAGAAATTGAACCTCGGTAAATGAAAATCTTGCTCCCCAGACGACTATAGCAGCAACGAAAAATTCCCCTACAAGTTTTGTTTTTGGAGACAATCGACTTAGGTCATCCAAAATACCAATCATGAATATCGCAACTGCACCAATTAAGATGTATCCTCCAAACGGGTTTTCGCCCCATAGCATTTGACTAAGTTCAGGATTTAATACACCACCAATAAGTACAACCCCAAGATAAGAAAAAAGAATCGCAGCTCCTCCGAGTCTAGGAGTTGCCTGCTGGTGTACCTTTCGAGCACGCTGTGGACAATCAACAAAACCTTTCCGTAGAGCAAGATGCCGTACAAGAGGGGTAAGAACACAAGTTAAAACAGCTCCTAAAACAAATAAGCTATAAATGGAAGGCGACATAAAAATAAGTTATTATATGGCAGAATAATTGAAAATCGTCAATTCCTTATGAAATTGTGTGGTTTAATTAGAAAATAAAACAGAATCTTCGCTGTTCGTAAGTTTAAAATCAAACAAAATAAATTATAAACCTTCATATACAACACATTGAGAATGAAAACTTTGTGACAATAATGTTTATTAAAAAAAGTTATTTTTATTAACATAAAAAAACAATTTTGCTATATTTGCGATAAGTATAAAGTGAAAATTCATTAGAGAAACTGATGAATCTTAGATAAATTCTTGCAAATAATTGTATATACAGCAGATAAAATCTTATAACCACATAATCTCAACACCCGATAGTCCTCAAAAGTCTTAATATAAATGTTTGTTAAAGAATTATTACTTTTTCCACCAACTCGCATTTTAACAATTACTTCAGGTAAATAGTGGGAACTAAAAAGGGGGTCGGAAAACAATTGTATGACACTCAAGTAATCTGCAGAAATCCTAAATTCGGAGTTAAAGAAATTAATCTTTTTGTACCAACACCGTCGAACAAAAAAACTGGGATGTGGAGGCATCCAACCATTTTTTAATTTTGAGATTTTGAAATCACTAGATTTCCATGATCTTACTAATTTATTAACATTGCCTGATGAAACATAATCTAGATCACCATAAACAGATGATGTATCGGGATTTTTATGAAAAACCATAGAAACTTTCTTTAAAACCTCTCGACCATTATAAAAATCGTCAGAGTGTAAAAAACCTACAACATCGCCAGTACTTAATCCAAGTCCTTTATTAAGTGCATCGTAAATACCATTATCAGGTTCTGTAACTATGATAGTTCTATTAAATTTATTTTTCAAAATCAATTGATAAGTGCCGTCGGTTGACCCACCGTCAATAATTATATGCTCATAATTACTGTAATTTTGAGAATATAAAGAATCTAAGCAATTACAGATTGTATTTACACTGTTAAAGCAAACTGTGATTATTGAAAATTTAATCATTTAGAAAATATGCACTTGAAAACATAAAATTTGAATAATCTAAGTATAAATAAAATTATTTGAAGAAATTTAAATTTTTCTGTCACAAATTGAACACGAAAAATGTCTGTAATAAGAGATAAACTGTCGGTTCCAGAAATACCATTTACAGAAAATTCTCCCGAAACATATTTAGAATGAAAAACAGAAGCTCCACCATAAACAACTGTTTTGATAAAAAGTTGATCAGCTGCTATAGGATAATTTTGTGAGTAGTATCCGAATTTGTCATGAAGTTTACGATTTATTAGCATTCCCACAGAGTGAGAACTTGTAATCCCAGGCATACCATACAACCATCCTAATCTTTTCTTCGGAGTAATAATCCTACCATTTTGTAGAATACAAGTGCAAATTATATCAGCAGGAAAAGATCTTAGTATAGAAAAATAATTCTCAATAGTTCGTGAATTTAAAGTATCATCAGAACCGACAACTAGATAGTATCCATTTAATACATACCTCAATCCGTGATTTAGGGCATCGTAAATGCCAAAGTCAGAAACTGACTGAAATTTTATATTTAGTTTTTTTTGATTAGACTTTATAATTTCAACTGTTTTATCAGTTGATAGACCGTCTGAAATAAAAATATCAAAATTTGGGTCAGTTTGATTTAAAAGTGAGTCAAATAAGTTCTGTAAACTAGACTCGCAGTTAAGTGTGGCAATTAAAATAGTTATATTAACTGACATTATATCAATAAATTTTTATAAACTTAAAAAAACTGTTCTCTAAAGAATAAGTTATTCTTGAAAATAAAAGTGAAAATATAAATATTAATAAAACAAGTATATATTTGTTTAAATCTAATATAGAATCAATAAGTAGATTAAAAAGTAGACCTTGTATGATGTAAAAATGTAAAGTATTAAAATTTAGGATTGAATATGAAGAAATAGGACTTATTTTTAAAATAAAACATGAAAATGAACGAATAGATGATACGAAGAATAATGTAATGAAAAACATATGTAAAAAATTCACACTATCTACATTGTTTAATATAACCAAGAAAGATAAGAATAAATAAGTGAGAATATTGAAGAAAGTATGTTTTTCAATAATCGGTAATAGAAAATCTTTTGTTACATAAAAAAGAAGAAATAGAGATGCCATTTGAAAAATAAAATATTTATTAAATAAGAAAAATATAAATATTAAGAATAAAATGAAAAATCTTGATTTAATTAAACATATAAAAAAAGATAAAGATATTGGTATTAGTATTAGAAATGGAGCTTTGCTTATACTATCATCATGATTGTAAAATATAGAATCTAATGAGTTTCCTAATAGTAAATTAATCATAAAAGGTATAAAAAAAATGAAAGAAAATCTGATTATTCTTTTATTAGATACTAAAATTTGCCCTGAATGCCAGAAGAGTAAAAAACCAAATGCAGTTGTAACAGGTATTAAAAGAATTCCGATAAAAGATTGATCAAAACCAAATTCAGTTCTAATAAAACCTATATCGAAATAATACATTGAATGTCTTATTACTAAAAATAATAGAAGTATCAAAGTAGTAAACTTTTCAACACTCATTTATTTTGTATAATTTTGTTAAAAATATGCCAAAACAGAAAGAAAGTGGAGAGAAAAGTAATGTTATTTGCTGAAGCAGAATTGCAATTATGAATGATAAAAGTAATGTTGTTTTAATGAAACTTAATTTCAAATATAACTTAAATGCTATTACTAATGAAAATATCAATATGAGAAAGCCATATTGTACTATAAAATATCCTAAAAAAGAACCAGCAAGTGCAACGTTGTATGAAGTCATGTGGTGCAGTCCTTTAATACTTTCATATTGAAGTTCTTGTAATGAAAAATATGAACCAGGACCAAATGGTAACAAATAGTTATTGAAAGATATAGTAAAGTCTTTAATTATATAAAATAATCTTGATGAGATTGATGCATCATACGAGAGTATCTCAAATATATTCCCATCTAATAATTTATGAAATATATTTGAAGCCCTACTATTTGTAAAAATTAAATAAGGTGACAAAATTATTACTGTGAGAATCATTAATAAATAATATCTAATTCGGACATTCATTAAAATAATCAATGGAAAAACCAGCAGAATCATGCCAGAACGGGAAATTAAGAGTAAAAAAATTAACAATCCTACTTGGTACCAACTAATTGGCTTGAAATTATTGATAGCAAAAAGGCTCAACCATATTGAAAATACATTGAGTACGAAAAAAGAAGGTTCACTATCAAGACCACAGTACCCACGACTATAAGTTCCAATTTCAACAGAATTAATTAAAAATAGATTCTGTTTTAACTCAAAGAAATATGAAACATTTATTTCTAGGATATAGATCAAAAAATAAATGTGTAATAAAGTTAATAAAAAAAATTTCACATACAACAAATGTGAATTTTCTTTTATACATAAAAATACAGATGTAAATGTTATTAAGAATAGAACTTCGTTTACAGTATATATTTCAAAAGTAATTAATATACTAATAAAAACTAGAAATAAATAAAAAAAGACAGTAACATGAGGTTTATTTCTAATGATCCGATTGTAGTATAACAAAAAGTAAATAATGGAGTAAAATGCAGGATATAAACTGTAAGAAAAACCATAAGTAGGTAGTAAATTATAAAAAAGAAAACTTGTAATACAAAACAAACCAATCAAAAAAGAATATTTATTTAAAAAAAAATGTTTACTTATTAAGTTTTTATAAATCATCTAATAAAATTGCCGAAATGATAATATCGAAACGTTTTTTTTAATAATAAAATATTACCAAATGAATTTTTAATTTTTATAAAAAAAGAAATATTACGAACTGTTTATTAAAATAAAAAAAGCAAAATTTAATTTATATTAGTTAGATACGAGAATACTTTTAATCCAAAGATATTAGTTTTAACGATAATAGCTTAATTTTATAAATAAAAAAGATTTCTCAAGTTGAAAATATTTTATATATTCAGTTGAAATGCAATCTCAAAAAACTCCGGACTTGAGACTTAGCTTCATTCAAGTCTGAAGACAATCTTAAGTGGTTTCTAATCATTGACGACTCTTTTTCATAACCATATTTCGATTCAACTGTAGCAACATTACTATTATGAGCAGCACTTTTAACCAATGCACCTTCAATTGGAGCAGACCACAAACTAGGATTGATAACTAATTTTGCTTTTTCGACAATTTCTAAAAGACCAGTTTCCCAAGTGATATTTTTAAAAAAAATATTACTGGGTAAATCGGCATTAAAAACTAGTTTTACATTTTCTTTTGTATCAGGAATGAAGAATGATAGTTCTGGAAGAATTGCAGCTAATTTGATAAAATAAAGTATGCCCTTTGCAATAAGTGGTTTTCCATGAAACACAATGTCATATTTTGTTATATGATATAAGTGCTCTTCGTTCTTGCTTTTAATTTCATTTGTATCCATACCAATTATTCGAACTTTTACAGAATTTCCGAAATGAAGCTTTAAAAGCAGTGATTGATTTTTATTCTGTGAAAGAAATATAATATTTTTTGAATATTTTTTTAGATTTTCTAAGTGTTTTATATTCTTAGTTTGTGAAATTGAAACTGGGGAAGGATCACATTCTTCATGCGGGGATAATTTATCAATGCATTGCAAACATTCATTTTCTAATATAGGATGAACATTATATGATCTAACGCAAAAGAAAGAGTTATCCATCACATAAAGAAATATTCTATTATATTTCAACAACCTGAAAAATAAATCGTATCCAATTGTTTGAGGATGTATTACTATTATTTTAGTATTTTTTATAAAAAATATTTTGAAATTAAAAAAGATATTATTTAACTTTCTTTTCAAAATTTCCAACAACAATGTCAAATATTTTTTCTCAGTTTTTAGTTTCCTTAAAGATAAAGCGTTTCTTCTGTATACATAATTATAATCTTTATTATTTAATTTTATTACAAGATTACTCATCAGCCGCCCAACACCTGATGGACCTGGTCCGATACCTGAAATCAGATATTTTTTTTCTCTAAGGGCACTTTTGCATGATAAGTTGTAAAAAAAATCAGCAACTTCATGCCACCCATTTGGAAAATTCTGTTTTAGATTATCCCAGTTAGGTCTCCAACCTCTATTTAGTTTGTCGTGCAAAGTATGAAAAGAATCTCTTAATGTAGTTACATCATTAGGATCAAAATATATTATGTCGGGATGACTTCCGAATATTGCTTCAGAATACCCTAATTTAGAACATATTATTGGTTTGTTTAGGTATATTGCTTCTATTAACGGGAAACCATAGGTTTCTTTTTTTGAAAGGAATAAAAGCGCATCGCAAGACATATAATTTTTGTTTACACCTTTTTCATCTTGTACTCCTATGTAATTGATCAAATCTGAACCTAAAGTAAAGGGGAGATCCTCTTGATCTAGAGTTAAGGAAATATTGTCAACTACTTCACAATCTTCTTTTTTTAACCCTTTTAATATGAAGTGATTTTTATGACTGTAATAAACGGCAGGATAAAAAAGTTTCAAACTTCCGTTATAGGGGGAAATATTCTGTTTATAGTTCTTTGTGACAAAAGGTGGTGGTTGTGGAGAAACTAAGATATCATTTGTTCCAATATTATAACTAATTAGTAATTGATTTTTTATATATTGGGTTTGTACAACAAATTTATTAGCTTGTTTTAGATTTAACTTAAAAATTGTTCTCAAAAAAAGGTACTTTAAATCTCTTAGCTTAATTTCATTAATCGGTGTCCAAAAAAGATTCGGACTATGCATTAAAACAATCTGAGTGCCTTTAAAACTAACAGGAATATCTCCGAGAGTATAAATAATATTTGATTTCGAAATACTATAAAAGAATAAACATTCATATACCCTAGATATTTTATTAAAGAAATATCTTTTATAGTTTACAGTTCTAGAAGATGATGATTTATATTTTGATAATAGTCCTGATTCTGGTAGGATTAAGACTGTATTATTATGTTTTTTTTCCAATTCTTTTATCAGATTCAGGACTAAAAGAGATGCTCCTTTTCCATAAAGATTAGATGCATTAATTATTACGTCTTTTTTTCTAGTAACTAGAAAAAATTTACTTAAAATTAAATTTTTTAATTTTTTCAAATTAATCAAATCTTACCTACGATATAGTATTAATAATATTATGTAATAAAAGTTTATTTTTAGTATTAAGGTGATATTCTTTCATCTTAATAAAACCTTCTTTAAGACTAAACTGACAATTCCATCCCAATCCATTTAAGATTTCTGTATCAGCACATGACATAAAAATTTCATTTTTTCTATATTCTATAGCACCAAATTTTAAAATAGTATCTGAATTTAAGGATTTTTTTGCATTTAATACAAATTCTTTGATAGATATTGGCACTCCAGAACCGACAGGAATATTGGTGTAGCCTTTTTTGATCTTATTAATATTTTTGACAATATTTTTGTATGCACTAGAAACATCATCAATATATATGAAATCTCTCATTTGTTCACCTAGTGTAAGGCTTAATTCTTTTTGATTGATGATAAGATTGTTAAATAACCAATTAACAAATTTAGAATTTGAGTCTCCTGCTCCATAAACATGCTCTAACTTCATATTTACGAACTTTATATTATTTTTGCGAACAAGTTTTTTACTTTCCTCTAAGAACAGTTTTTTACTCATAGCATATTTGTCTAAATATGAACAAATTGGCGATTCGGTATTAAAATAAGTATCTGTATTGATAAAACATGCTGAATTAAACTTTATGGCATTCACCAATAAATTTACAGGGAATGTCACATTTGATTCTAAAACTTTTTCGGTTTTGGAATTTCTTCCATAATCTGTTGCGGCATGAATAATAACGTCAATATGGCCA
>Ga0209223_10005021_pt1 | contig 11816 bp, 8 predicted proteins | sample COG_06_FD_184750 | JGI IMG/M metagenome (GOLD analysis project Ga0209223, IMG submission 184750) | Pelagic Microbial community sample from North Sea - COGITO 998_met_06 (SPAdes) (version 2) | ecosystem: Environmental > Aquatic > Marine > Neritic zone/Coastal water | place: Helgoland, sampling...
AGGTGGAAGTAAAGAACCTTTAGAATTCACAATTGAGAGAGATAAAATTCCAATTTATAGTTTAGATGCATCCTACATGGCAGCACCTAAAGTTGGTTATGTGAAGCTGAACAACTTTTCAGCTACGACTGTGGATGAAGTAAAGAAAGCAGTAAGAGGCCTCCGAGCAGAAGGAATGGAAGACTTAATAATTGATCTACAAAGTAATGGCGGAGGGTATTTAATGACCGCAATTAACCTAGTTGACGAATTGTTAGATGATGACAAGCTAGTGGTTTATACGCAAGGTAGAACCTACCCCAAAAACAGTTATGGCACAAGACATAAGGGAGATTTTGAAAAAGGAAGGTTAATTGTTTTGATTAATGAAAGTAGTGCATCAGCAAGTGAAATTGTTTCAGGAGCTATTCAAGACTGGGACAGAGGACTTATCGTTGGAAGAAGATCTTTTGGAAAAGGTCTTGTTCAAAAACCAATATATCTAACGGATGGAACTCAAGTAAGAATAACTACACAAAGGTACTATACTCCTTCTGGAAGATGTATTCAAAAATCCTATGAAAATGGAACCCGAGAATATCGGAAAGAAAAATACGAGAGGTATACTAGTGGTGAGTCATTTAATGAAGATAGTATCCACTTTATCGATTCGTTAAAATTTGAAACAAAAGTTAAAAACAGAACCGTTTATGGTGGAGGTGGTATCATGCCAGATGTATTTGTCCCTCTCGACACAAACGGCACCAGTAAATATTATTCTTCTCTAATAAGAAAAGGAATAATGAATCGATTTGCTTTGACATGGGTAAATAAAAATCGGAAAAAATTAGAATCTAAATACATTTCTTTTGATAAATTTAAATCCAACTTCAATACTGACAAGGTAATGAAAGAACTATTTAAGTATGCTGAAGAGGAAGGTTTAGAATATAACGACGTGCAGTTTTTAGCTGCTGAAAACACTATTAAAACTAGGCTTAAAGCTAACATAGCACAAAACCTTTATGATTATAGAAAGTTTTATGAAATAATAAACGATTTAAATTCTTCACTACAGGAAGCGTTAAAAATCCTTAAGGTAGGTGATGAATTTGATCAACTTTCGGCAAATTAATAAAGAGCTTTAACAATTCATTAAGATACTTCTAATTATTATTATTTAAATTTGTGCGAACAAAAATTTAATTATGACAAATAAAATAACATTAGGGCTTGTTGGTGTGGTATTAATTATATCCGTTTACAACTCTGTAAAAATTTCCAATATAAAAGTTGAAAACGTTATAGAACAACCAAATCGTTCTAATACAGTAAACAATAATGTTGTACCGCAGCAAAATAATTTACCTACGAATCCAAATATGGAGAATTTAAACGCACAACCGTTAAATTCTGCCGCAATTGCTCCAGCTCAGCAAAACGCAAGTCCAGTGCAAGCTGTTTCAAGTGGACCAACTACTTCAATCCAATTTAAAAATGAAGTACATGATTTTGGTAATGTGGATGTAGAAACTGAAAACAAATATTCCTTTGAATTTGTTAATACAGGTACCGAACCGTTGTCAATTACAAATGCAAAAGGATCTTGTGGGTGTACGGTTCCAGATTGGCCAAAGTACCCAATTAAACCAAACGAAACAGCAACAATCGATGTGATTTTCAGACCTAGTAAAGGACAAGCTGGATCACCTCAAGAAAAAACAGTAACTGTTGAAGCAAACACTGAGCCTAAAAACACTATTGTGAAAATTAAAGCATTTGTTAACGCTGAAAAATAACCCCAGAATCACATTTAAAAAAAAGCCAAAAGATTAAATCTTTTGGCTTTTTTTTGTGGTTTTATTTGGAGCTTCTTCTTCTCCTTATCTCTTTTTGAATCAACAAAAGTTCGCGACTAGTTTGACCAGCAACTGATGTATTTTCTTCAGCTCTTCGAATTAAATAAGGAAGAACCTCTTTAACAGGTCCGTAAGGAACGTACTTTGCCACATTATACCTTTCACTAGATAGATTGAAGCTAATATGATCACTCATCCCCAACAATTGAGCGAAATATATTCGTTTATCCGTTTTTTCTACGCCATGTTTTTGCATCAAATTCGCCAAATATTGCGAACTATCTTCATTGTGCGTTCCGGCACAAATAGAAATATCCTCTATATTTTCTACACAATACTTTAGTGCTAAATCGTAATCATTATCAGTAGCTTCTTTAGTGGGTTGAATAGGATCTTTATATCCCATATCATTCGCCCTCTCTCTTTCTTTTTCCATATAGGCACCACGAACTAATTTCACACCAATTTTACAGTTATTCTCCTTTGCCTTATTGTGTAGGTCTTTTAAGTAATCCAATCTATCCCATCTGTAAAACTGAAGAGTGGTATAAATAACAACCTTTTTTGTATTATACTTCGCCATCATGTTTTCACACAATCGATCTATCGTTTTTTGAATCCAGCTATCTTCAGCATCAATAAATAAGGGTACATCTAATTCATACGCTGCTTTACAAATAGTATTGAAGCGTTCTTCAATATTGTTGTACGCTAGTAATTCCTTTTCGTTTAAGTTACTTATGCCTTCATTAGCCTTTTCTAAAATAGAAAACTGCGCTATTCCAGTTGGTTTAAAAACTGAAAAAGGAATTGCCATACTACTTCCTGCTTTTTTAATTGTAGCTATAATTTCTAACATGGTAGAATCTAAATCATCATCCCCTTCTTTTCCTTCTACAGAGTAATCCAATATAGTACCAACACCATATTTATTCAATGTAGTTATTGTTTTTTCACATTCTTTAATACTCTCGCCTCCACAAAACTGTTTGAAAATTGTTTTCTTAATAATTCCTTTTATCGGCATATGAATAGAGAAGGCAACATTAGTAAACCATCTACCAAATTTAACCATCGAATTAATACTCACCATATTAAAAAGCAACTTAGCACTTTTTAAATCATGACTAGATTTATTCTTAAAAGCTATTTCTGTATTATCAAAATTAATTGACATTTGATTTTATTTATATAATTCGGCAAATATAATAACTAATTGAATCCTGTTAAGACATAAAGGTATTGTTTTACTGCAATAAAAGCAATCTTTTTGATGCCTCTTCATCACTAACTCTGAATAGGTTTGACAAGCTTATTGCGTATAAAATAAGGTGTTATTTTTTTAATTGAAATTTAGCGAAGATGGCAAAAATATAGTCATTTATATCTTAAGTAATTTTTAAACTCAACAGAAGGTGCTTTGCGTTTAATATATATGATTAAACTATTATTTCTGCAACATTAACTTAATATTTGCTATCGGTTTCCTAAACATCACCATGAGGTATTAAAATAGCAGCTAAACAAAAATTTCATATATTTAATAGGGAATCAAAACATAATTTTATAATTTAAGTATATTCGCTAGTCTTTACGGTAGGTTAAGTTTGAACTGAGTGAAAAAATTGTAATTAAATGGTAATAGGAAAAGGTCTTATATCTAGTGTGTTTAGCAATTATATAGATTCGGAAGATATACTAATTTTCGCATCAGGAGTTTCTGATTCTAATGAAACTAGAATTTCAGAATTCAACCGTGAACTAGAACTTGTAAGGCTATCCTTAAGTAAATACCCTACAATGTTATTCGTGTACTTTAGTACTTACAGCATAGATCACATATGTCTCAATAGTAGACCATATACTAAGCACAAATTAAATATTGAAAATTTAATTCAGGAGAATTCTTCTAATTATCTAATCTGTCGACTTTCAAATATAGTTGGAGCTGGAGGGAATTCTAGTAATATATTTAATTACATAGTCGACGGTATAAAGAATCAAAAACCAATTAATGTTTGGGCAAATGCATCACGCAGTATATTAGGTTTAGATGAATTAAAATCAATCTTGACCCATATAATAGATGCAGAAGAAAGAAATAAAGTAATTACTATAGCTAGCGGAACTAGCTATAAGTTACCGGACTTAATTAGTAGAATTGAGATTCATTTCGGGAAAGTATTTACCGGAACTTATCTTGATAAAGGTGGTGATTCAAATATTAACATAAATTCAATTAAAAAGTATCTTGATTTATTGGATGCAGATTTTTCAATTAATTATATTGACAACCTGTTAAACAAATATTATCCATGTCTATAAAGGAACATACTATTTTGTATTACCAATCCGCTCATCCTTCTTTTACTCTTAAGCATTTGCTGTTGAAAAGAAGAAAGTATCAATAAAAGCGAGAGAACTTATTAAAAATAAATACCCAATTAACGAAAGGCAGAAATTCATCGTACTTTGCAATAAGTTAAGATTTACTGACTAAGAGTCAAAAAAAATAAAAAAAATGGAGACTACTGATGAATATAGATTATCCCATACAGCTGTCGGAAAGGGCGCCTCTTACCAAGAGTCATTTGAAAAATATCCATATCGACGACTCATGTGGACATGGGAAAAGAAACAAATAAAGGAAATAATTACCTATCGATTTAAAAAAGAAAAAGATATCCTAGATTTTGCTTGTGGAACCGGAAGAATTTTATTGGAACTAGCAAATATTTCTGAGAATGTAACTGGAATTGATGTATCTGAATCAATGTTAGATATTGCACGTAAACGTGTCCCAAATACTGAAATAATCAATGCTGACATTACCCATATTAACCCCTTTGAAGAGAAGAAGCAATTTCAGATCATTGTATCCTTTAGATTTTTCTTAAACGCTCAACCGACTTTGAGAAAGGAAGTTCTTAGCGCATTAACACCTATGTTAGAAGATGATGGAGTATTAATATTCAATAATCATGGTAACAGTTCCCACTTAGGACTATTTCTTCAAATAACTGTTATGAAAGTTAAAAAGATACTTCGGCCGAAAAAAAAATATTTCGTTCCCAAAAAGCTCTCAAGAAAACAGATAGATGAGTTGTTGGAGTGTGAAGGATTAAAAATAGTTGAAACTTACCACCGAAATGTTTGGCCAATAATGAGTGAGAAAAGAGAAAAAGATGTATCAAAATTTGAAACTTTAGAGAATTGGTTTTCGAAAAGGAAGTTTTTTGAAAGATTATCTCGAAACGTAATATATGTCTGCAAAAAAAAATCATAACAATAAGTTTATCTTCGATAAAGAAAATAAGTTATTTCATAAATTTCCGTCACAACTGATGTTAAAGTCTGAACTGGAAATGACATTAAAAGCAAAAGAACTATCTGATCGATCAGGCTTATTTTATGTACCTAATGTTGTAGACTACACCAAGGACAAATTGATCTTCGAACTACTTGCCTGTAATACCTCTCTGCGCGCTTACTTTCTTAAATCCACAAAGACTTTCAGTATGTCTAAGGATAATTTAGTCGATATAAGAAAGGTTTTCTTTAATGTCGGATTGGTATTGGGCGAAATACATTCTAATAATCAAGTTTTTTTAGGTGTTAAAAAAAAATATTTAGATCTAGAATTCAATATAAATGAAAGTGATAATGTATATTTACATGGAGATTTCAGCATCTCAAATGTTCTCTATGATGTTAATTTAAAAAGAATTTCAGTTATAGATTGGAGTTTGTCTCAATTATTCTCTTCCCCTGCAAATTATGGCCCCAGGTATTGGGATCTTACATTTTTTATATCAACATTCTTTTATGCTTCATTATCAACTTATTATTCATATAAATTACGTGAAATATTAGTCAGAGAATTCCTTTTAGGATATCTAGAGAAAACTCAAATTGATAGGAACATATTTTCTAATAATTTAGGCCAATTTATATATCAATTCAACACTTATGAACTGTATGACAAAATGAATAATGAAAAAGTATCAGGATTAAAAAGTCTTCTATGGCAGCGATCTAAATCGAAATTACTCTCATTTTCTAAACGAATTGAACAGGATTTTCTTTAGAAAAAAATATTATAAATGATTTGGTTAAAATAATATTGATTAAAATTCAATTTATACAGTTCAACATAAAAAATAAATGCTTAAAACCTATATATGGGAATTATTCAAAATAGTGCGATAAAAACATCCGTAATATCATATTTTGGTTTGATTTTCGGCTACTTGAATAAAGGCTTATTATTTGTCATGTTTTTATCTACTGAGGAGATTGGATTAATAAATTTAATTCTTCCTATCGGTTTATTACTTGCTCAATTTTCGAATTTCAATAGTGCTAATATTATATGGAGATTCTTTCCATTCTTCAGAAATCACGAAATGAAACATTTTGGATTTCTCTCCCTAAATTTATTACTGGTGACATTAGGTTCATTACTTTTCTCATTACTTTTCTATATCTTTGAAGGACCTATTTCAATGTTCTACTCTCAAAAATCACCCGAATTTATTGAGTACTATTATTGGATATTAATCGTTGCTATACCTACTGCATTTTACTTTACATTTGACTATTACTTAAGAGCAATGTACAAGAATGTCTTAAGTGTCTTTTTGAAAGATATTGTATTACGTTTGTTAACAACAGTATTTATTGTGTTGTATGCATTAGAAATTATTTCTTTTGATTTATTAGTTCATTTTATTTGCCTTTCATATATGCTTCCAATGGTTGTATTAGGCTTTTATTTAAAAAAATTGAATGAGTGGAGCACATCTTATAAAAAAATTAATATTCATAGAAGATTTTTAAAAGTGATGTGGTCCTTTTCCATGTATAGCTATTTTAATATGATGGGAGCACTATTGGTAGTCACATTGGATGTGGTAATGATTTCATCATACATAGGGCTTGCGGCTAACGGTGTATATTCGACTATACTTTACCTCACAAGTGCATTGCTTGTACCTTATAGAACATTATTAAGAGTGACAGCACCATTAATTTCTGAATATTGGAAAAAAAGTGATGTTTCAAGTATAAATATTGTTTACAAAAAGGTCAGCTCTATTAGTTTAGTAATAGGCGTTTTTGGATTTTTAATTGTTTGGATAAACAGGGAAGAACTCTTTCAGCTATTACCGAATTCTTTTGCTGACGGCATTTATATTTTCTTTTTTCTTATGATTGGAAAAGTTATTGACGCTTATTTTGGTTTAAATGGAACCATCCTTGTGACCTCGAAAAAATTCAGATATGACATTATCTTTACTACATTTTTAGTTGTATTAGTAATTTTACTCAACATGTTATTTATTCCTATTTGGGGTGTTATTGGGGCAGCTTTATCAACGTCCATTGCCTATGTTATGTATAATTTATTAAGGATGTCATTTATCTGGTACCACTACAACTTGAAACCTTTCAAAATACACCAAATTAAGTTATTAGTTCTAGGAACTGCAACATTCCTAGTCTTTTACTTTATTCCCTTCAATTATTTTAGTTTGTGGACTAATTTAATACTTCGATCCATTATATTCTGCTTAATTTTCGGAAGCATTTTTTACTACTACAAAATAGAACCAGAAATTGTGGGATATTTAGATAAAGAGATTAATGCTATAAAAAAGAGGTTTATTAAAAAATAAACTTATGTCTGAATATCCTTTTTCAACTTATTCTTGACAACCAGAAAATGACACTAGTCCTTTCTTTTTAGTGAGTTCTGCTGACTATTATATAGGCGCTAGTCTCAAATACCCGTTAAGAATGGAAAGACACGTTATATATTAAAGAAAAAGATTGTAATTGCTCATTTATATATCTCAACATATTCACCATAAATTAATTGTTTCAAAATTACGGAAATGAATGAATTTTGTAATCTTGATTACATATCCATATATTATGGATTAGTAAGCTTAATGTCTATGAATAATACTTCTGTTCAAGAATGACCTTAATAGCGAGTTATTTTATTAATTTATTAACTAAATCAATAAATTTATTTCGTTCATCAAGAGGAAATCTATCCATTATACTTTTTCTAGATTTTTGTGACAACGAATTTTTATCACTTGCCATTGCTTCAGCAAATAGACTTCTAAGTTCTTCCACATTTTTATGTTTCAAAACAAATCCACAGTCATCAATTATTTCTGGTATTGCAGCTACATCAGAGCCTATTGGAATGCATCCACATAACATCGCCTCACAAATTGCACTTGGGAATCCCTCACAAATTGACAGCTGCAAATAAAACTCATGCTTTGCATACAGCGCTTTCAATTCATCGTAAGAAACAGAGTCAACTAATTTAACATTTGATGGTACATTTATTACGGGAATATCATCGATTGTTCCTCCTACTACTGTAAATTTATTATCAGGATAACTTTTTGCCATTTCGACAATCAAATCAATCCCTTTTCGGAAATAATTGGGGTTATTCAAGAAACCAACAGTAATAAACGAGTTTGGGATTTTCGCTTCATCATTTCTAAACTGTTCAGCGTCATATCCATAAAACAATTCCGTATACCCCCCTTTAACCTTAGGACAAAATATTTTATACCCTTGTTTAGGGTAATCATCTTTTGTATACGTATAATTGGATTCAACCAAGCTTTTATGAACGGGAGCAAAATGGGTGGCTAATCTTAAAGACCAAGCTGTAAATGTTTTTAAAACAGGTCGGTTAAAATTCCCATAGCTTATAGAAGGAAAACTTACACAATCAGTACCTCCTAGAACAATTAAACAAGGTTTGTTAAAGATCTTTGCGAAAAGTGTAGGTAAAAAAGATTGATATCCCGCAAATTGCGAAATCACAATATTACTTCTCCATATATTGAAAAACAAAAAGAAAAACTGCATTGCAAACTGAAATGGAACTAACAGTTTATTATTAGGATTAAAGAAAGATTTTTTTACTCTAAAATTTGATTCAAGAAGCGCTAAATCTTTTTTAACAAATGAAGTATTGACCGAATGAACATAAATAACTTTACTGCTATCCATATCTCACTTAGCTATTTTATTTAGTAATTCAGCCATTTCTCCTGTCAAATTTTTTCTTGAAAATTTTTCGATACCTTTATTTGAAACATCAACAAATCCAGATTTTTTAAACGCTGAATAAAGCTCCTGTATAATTCTCTTTAAGTTCTCTTTTTCATCAAATCCAAAGACATAACCCGCTATGGTTTCTTTGATTATCCTGCATGAATCTCCCTTAACAGGTCCAATGCACAAAATAGGTCGTTTTGCCGCTAAATACTCAAAAAGTTTACCCGGAATAACCCCCATCGCATTTGGCGTATCGTTAATTGGTAATAAAAGCATTTGAGCTCCCTTTAAATAGTTTACTACTTCATTATGAGGAACATAATTTAATTTATTAAAACTTTCAATCAACCCATTAAAGGCTATTTCTTGCTTAACAGCTATGTCAACAGGACCTATCATTTTAATTTCAACATCTTCAGAAAACCCTTCAATTTCAGAACAAAGTTCCCCCAACACAACCCAAAGATTATGCGGATTCCTATCCTTATTCAGAGATCCAATATGAACGAATGAAAACTTTTTATCTAACTCTACTGTTCCCTTATTAAAATCTTCTTCATCAAATCCATTGTATATTACTTGAAATTTTCTTTTTGATTGCTCTAAAAAATCTTTTGCCCAATTAGGACTAACAGTAACTACTTCATCTGCAAGATTGATTACTTCGTCTTCTAATTTATGATGCTTTTTATCAGCCCATTTTGAAAGAAGCAATTTATCATAAAAATCAATATTTGTCCATGGGTCGCGAAAATCAGCTAACCATGGAACACCAAACTTCTTTTTTAAAGAGAGAGCTATCATATGGGTTGTATGCGGAGGTCCATTCGATACAATGGCATCTACATTATTTTCTTTCAAATATTTAGTCAATCTCTTTACTGAAGGTTTTATCCAAAATTTTCTAGCGTCAGGAATAAACAGGTTTCCTCGTACCCAAATTGAAAGCTTCTCAATCGTTTTTGGCTTTTCATTTTCTGTTAAAAAGCCCGTTTGTATTTTATCCTCTTTTTTTTGTCCTATTAATTTTTTATACACTTTATATGGTTCCCAAATTGGTCCTTTTAAAACTTCAATATTTTCAGGAATATCTTTTTTCAAAGAGTTATCAAGTACAGGCACTTCTCCTCCTTCAGCAGTAAAAACAACAGGTTCCCATCCGTATTCTCTTAAATACTTAACGAATTTCAACCAACGTTGAACTCCGGCACCTCCGCTTGGCGGCCAATAATATGTTATAATTAAAACTTTTTTAATCATCTTTTCCTTTAACTAAAGAAAGGTAACCAAAGCCAAAAACTAATAAAATGATTAAACTAGAAGAAGCTAAAGCAATATTTGATAATGATTCAAACGACTTCAACTCATACTTTAATATAACCTCTTTACTTCCTTCAGGTACCTTAACCCCCCTTAAAGTATAGTTCACTCTATTAATTGGAGTCACCACACCATCAACGTAAGCTTTCCAACCTAATTCATAATAAACTTCAGAAAAAACAATAAAGTGCTCTCCTCCTTTAACATTATCCAAGGAGTATTTAATCTCGTTAGGTCTATAAGAACTCATTGTTACCGTTTCATCTCCATTGTTTGTATAAGTTCCAGAAATCCCTTCGTTGAAAAGTTTCCCGTTGTCATTAGAATAAGTCTCGTCCGTAATTGCTACATTTTCTAAATTCTCATTATCCAATGCTACAAATTCTTCATCTGGTGAATTAAATGCTTTGACTTCTGATACAAACCAAGCATTTCCAAATACTTCTGAATTTATAAACCCTGGAGTTTTTTGTTGATTTTCAGGAGAAAGCGTTGTAGGATTCCTCATGTCAATAAACACTCCTTCTCCTCCTTTATTAGCTATAATATATTTTGTATTTAGCATATGTAATATTTTAGCCTGACCCAATGTATTTGGGTTTGAAGCAAGCTGCATTTGCCCCCTCATTTTTCTCTCAATTAAATCTTGGTATCGCTGAATTTTAGCAGCATGATAACCACCTAAAGATTTATGGAAATAAGATATAGAAGTTTCTTGAGAATAGTCACCCAACAATAAAACTCTATAGTTAGTCATCCGATTCAACATACTAAACCGCTTACTTGCATCTTCTCTATATGTAAGGACTTCATTTTTTTCGGCTGTTTTTTCTTGAATAAACTGTTCTATTTCTTGACCTAATTTAGGGTTTTCAGCAATCTCATTGTACATTATTGCAACATCCGAATAAGTAGGAGTATATGGAATCAGTTTCTCTTCACTTTTCTCCCATCGGGCATATTCAGCATTCTGTCCGGGTTCATTATCTAAATAACGTAAACCCACACTCCATAAGTCAATAAGAATTAAAGAGCCTAAAGCTATTGTAAAATAAACAGGCTTCATTTCTTTGTAAATAAAGAAATACAATAATCCAATTGCCAATAACATAAATATTAAACTTCTAAAAGCATCCTTTTGAACAACAGAAGCTCTATATGCAACAAGCTGCTTTTCTGCCTGTTCAAGTTTAGGCATATAGTGTTGGGTCACTTCCATTGCATATTGTTCGGGTTCTCCATTATAATTTTGTGGTACAGATTGTTCTGGATTACTAATAACCATTGCAGTAATTTGTTTACTAACATTTCCGGCTCCAAAGACGGAAGCATCTTTGTCACTTTTCAAATCTATTAGAGAGCCAGGCATAGCAGCAAATAATAATGTCACAAAAACAACAAACCCTGAAACTCCTAAAAATAGCTTTTTCGACTCAATCTCTTTCCTGCCAAAAATCATCATCGTTCCATGGAACGTTTCTTTATTCTTAACAACATCTTTAAGCCATAAAAAACCAACTATAGGTAATATCAGCTCAACTATTACTAATATTATTGTTA
>Ga0209223_10005022_pt1 | contig 11815 bp, 9 predicted proteins | sample COG_06_FD_184750 | JGI IMG/M metagenome (GOLD analysis project Ga0209223, IMG submission 184750) | Pelagic Microbial community sample from North Sea - COGITO 998_met_06 (SPAdes) (version 2) | ecosystem: Environmental > Aquatic > Marine > Neritic zone/Coastal water | place: Helgoland, sampling...
AAGTTCAGAGTGGACGACGAGCAAGACAATATCGACTGAAAGGGCGTACCTCAAAAACTTAGTTCTCAGCCAAGAAAGGTCTTTCGAAGTGCTGCAATACCTATTGAAATTACCAGACCGCTCCTCTTCAGTATTGTGGTTTCGGGACAAGGCGGCGGCCATGGGCTACAGCAGCTCTAAACTCATTATGAAGCCCGATGGCGTGGAGGAAGACAAGGGCAAATCACGCCGCGTCAGCTTTCGAGCCCTCCTTGACTATGAACAGTTCATGGTCGGACGGCAAACACCTGCACAATCCTCTCTGTAATGCCCGGTATCCCGCAACTTGAATTTGTGCTCCTTCCCGGAACCGTCGACAAGTTTGACCGTGGCTTGATACGTCTCGAACGGGTGGCGCGTAAAATGCAAAATGCTGCCCATTCAGAAGATGTTGCTCGCAAGGCATTAGAAGAATGGAAGGCAGGTAACCTCGATTATTTCAAAAGCGGTGCAGGCCTTAATCGCCTGGTATCTCTTTTGCTGAATGAAGGCTCTCTGGTTTCGGACATGAACTTTCAGGAAGCTCTCTCCACATGCATCCAAAGTTATTCGTCAAAAACAGCTGTTTACGGGTTGATGTCTTGGTGTAAAACGAATTGGAATTCTGAGCATATAGTATTCTACAGAGGTAACCTGCTTCAGGCTGTCGATGAGCTGAAATTACTTACCAATCAAAGGAGTAAATTAAGACATGGCATCGGCCCTCTTCTGGGTTTTCTTGTTGACCGTGGTGGCCCAGAGAGCTTAGCAATCCTCGCTAAAAACCACACTCAAGGATGGACTGGGGTAATTAATAAGTTCAAACTGCGGGACTCAGAGGTCTCCGGTGACTTTTTCATGATAGCTTCCAAAAACTACTTACAACAGCTGATCGAACTAGCGAGGGACAGGTCATGGGATCAATCCGAACTAATGACATTTTTGGAGCACATAAAAGCCTCCAACTTACATTCGAGGTTACTCTATTTGACCTCCTTAGCAATCACGACCTACGATGAATATTCACTTGACCATGAAGCTCTTCAAAAATTCACCTTGGATAATCTAGGCGAAGTCAATGGTTCGAAGTGGCTACAAGTGGACAACCTATCAGGAAACGAACAAAAAACAGTCCAACGCGCAAAAGCGATCATTGAGTCTTGGATCACGGAATTATTCCTTGAGCGGTTTTGGGGACTCATTGATGACAAAGGTCGTCGCCGATTTTGGAAGAAATACCAAAAGCATATGCGAAACGTCCATCTCGCCATCAGCAATAAGTATTGGTCAGCCTTGCCTGATGATCTGAGATCGATTCAATACAAATCACGGTTGCATTCAACCTCCGAAAACGCACTTCTCATATTCAGCCTCAAAAATCGCACCTTCATTGAATTTGGAGAACGTGCGAGTGGACCTTTGCAAGTGATTGAGCATGGATCTAAGCAAGAAAAAAGATTAAATCGCTTGTTAGCAGAAAGCATTCGGACGAAACATGCTCCCCAAATCACAAATCCCCAATACTTAAAGTTTTACTCTAGAACTGACACCATATTAATCGATAAGAATTACCGAATGCGGGAGTATGGAAAATTGAATCATAGCGGAAATTGGGAAGAAAAGCTCTCCTATTGGCTGAAAAGAAAAGGCTTGTGATGAATCGAAGATGCGAATATCCATCCCACATATAGAATCAACCAATTGGAAATTCCTGATTCAAGAGCTCAAAGCCAATGGAATGATCTCCAAATCATCCGGAACCTGGCAGATGAGCCTGGACAACTTCTACGGGCTGACGACCGATGAGCATCGCATTCTCGGATTCCCAGAGCAAGTCCCTTTCGAATGTTACGTTTCCATTGCAGGTGTTGTAAACCGAAAAGGACTCAGCATAAGCTGGGAATTGAAAAATCACGAAGGACGATTCACGACCGAATCCCTTGCATTTCCCCTCATCTCCACATCCACAGGGCAAGCAACCTTGCCTCATGGAATTGCTAAGGCGATTGCCTGCATTGATGCGTTCAGCAAAATGGACGACTGCGACGTATCCGATCAGTTTCAAACGATTGTGCTATTACAGGAAACACCAAACGTAGTTATGCCCCGTGAATTGCAAGGCAAAACCTTTGTCGTGCCTGATTCAATTCAAATCGACCCCGTCGTGCAAGCCGATGAAACCGTGTCCCTCGAGATGGGAATCAAAACCATCTCACAAGAACTAAACACTGCCATTGGTGCTCAAATCGATCGCAAGAGCAGACTCGCTCGCCTTCCCAAGCAAATGGCAAGCACCTTCAAAACGATCGATGAAGATGGGAACGAAGTGCACGTAGCCTTCAATCCAAAGGTCAAGGAGGACCTCAAGAAAATTGGCGACTTCCGGAGTGAATCTGTTCCACGTAAAGAATTCATGCAATTGCTTCGCGAGGATCCATCTCTAGGCTTTGACTCTGACAACATCGATATGAGCCTGTTCTCGGAGCGTGTGCTGCGTGTCGGCCTGTTCATTCCTTCCGCAGAAGTCGTTTTTTCCGGAAGTGAAAACAATTGGTTTCCAATCATCCAGTTTCGAAACCAAGAAGGTGAGATCCGGCACCTCCGTATTTCGAATGAAGAGGAATTGGCGGACCTGAAACAAGCCATCGACGTAGCGGAATTGGAAGGTGCCAGCGTTGTCGAATTTGAGGAAGAGCTATTCACATTGGAAGATATCCTGGAGCTTTATGGCATCTGCTTCAGGCAGCTGGAGCAAAAAGAAGTCAAACCGCCCCAAGGCCAGATCATCCCCATTGTAGATGAGGACGACCAAGAGGAGTTTGAAGATGAAGATGAAAACGAGTCTGACCCGGAATTCATCCCTTATGAAATGGCCATGCGCATGTTCGAGCCGCCGCCGCATCTGGCGAACGAAATCGAACTCTTCCCCCACCAAAAAGTGGGCGTTGGCTGGCTCCAATCTTTGCTCAAAGACTCTACAAACCGCGGTGGTCTAATCGCCGATGACATGGGCCTAGGGAAAACCATTCAAGTCCTCTCCTTTATCCATTGGCACAGGGCACAACAAGAGAAAGACCAAACCAATCTTCCTTACCTCATTGTCGCACCGGTCGCCTTGCTCGAAAATTGGCGCGAAGAAGCGAGCAAGTTTTTCCCCAATGGAATGGATACCGTCATTTTGCACGGCGCCAACGCCCGCCACATTCCGGCGGATTATTTCTGTAAAGACGTGCTCCTCATCACGAACTACGAAACGCTCAACCGCAACATCCTAAAGTGGGCCACCATCAATTGGGCCGTTGTGGCACTGGACGAGGCGCAGCAAATCAAAAACCCGGGCACCTTTAAATCTCAAGCAGCAAGAAGCCTTAAGTCGCGATTCAATATTGCCATGACGGGAACACCTGTCGAAAATCGCCTTGCCGATCTCTGGGCGATCATGGACTTCGTGCAACCAGGCTTTTTGGGTACATCGGCCGAATTCCATCGAAATTTTGTTTCCAAACGAAAAGAACGGCAAACAGGCGAAGCAAATACGACCCGGCTGCGACGGACCATTGGTCACCGCATGCTGCGACGAATGAAGGAGTCAACCTTGGAGAATATGCCCGACAAGCATTTGCATCCGGAAGGTTGGAACGGATACAATCTACACCGATGGTCACTGCCTTTAACCGATGCTCAAATGCGAGCTGTAGAAGATTTTCAATTACAATTCGAACGGGATTGTGCCAATCCCGAGGTGGATGCCGCCGGTGCGCGACTTCGCGCCATTGAAGGCTTTCGTCGCGTGGCCGATCATCCGCTCGTTGCCGATAAGCGGCTGATTCCAGTCCTGGAAAGCCCCATCGAGGAACTTATTGAGAAGTCGGCCAAACTGCAGGTGGCCATCGAAGTAATTCATCAGGTCAAAGCCGCTGATGAAAAGGTCATCATCTTCTCTGGCATTCGGCTGTCCCAGCAATTGCTCGCCCGCATCGTATCGGAGAAGTTCGGCATTGAACCCAACATCATTAACGGCGACACCCCGATTACCAGCGGTCGTACCTCGTCATCGCGTCAAGGCATCATCGAAGAATATTCCAAAAAGCAGGGGTTCGACGTGCTCATCCTCTCGCCTCTCGCCGCAGGGGTCGGCTTAAACATCACCGCTGCCAATCACGTCATTCATTTCACCAGGCATTGGAATCCTGCGAAAGAGGCGCAAGCAACTGACCGCGCCTACCGCATCGGGCAGAAAAAACCTGTTCACATCTACTATCCAATGAGCTTGAGCGAGACGTTCCAAAGCTTCGACTCCGTTCTTCATTTGTTGCTCGAACGAAAGCAAAATCTCGCCTCTAGCACCCTAACACCGACCCAAGATTTGAGCCACCAAGAATTCACTGGGCTCCTTCAAAATATGACGAGCCATGAATAAAAACGAATGGCTAATTTGCCTCTGCTTCCGCGATAAGGCTTCAGCCATAGCAGTGGGCTCTAAAATCGTGGTTCGTATTCTAAATCCTTACGAAGCCCGCACTGTGGACACCTTAATTGGAAACTCAGAACCCGTCACGCGGTCTGAAGCCGTCCTTGCATTCTTGTTTGGAGAGGAACACAGAAAGTTCAAGCGGATAGACTGGTTCGGGGAGCGGCGGAGCGGCGAAGATGAGAATTCCGCACTATACCAGGCTCGAACATGGCTCAGGCACTTGGAGATGGAAAGAAGACCTGGTTTGCTTGGTTACCCGAGGCACAAGAATTACCCCTCACCTTTTCATCAAGAGGATGATCAGGAAGCAATCAATCCAAGGGATGTAAAGGAGGGGATCACGAAGAAAGAATCCACTGAGAGCGCATCGAATTTGCACATTGCAAGCGAACCGAAAACAGCGCCCAAAGAAGCTAGCACTCCGCAGCCCTTCCGGCCTCAAATTCAGAAATCAAAAGAACGCCCGAACATCACTCCAATGGATGAAAACAGGAAGAGAGCGGTGCTCCGGGAATGGTTGAGTATCATTCGCCGAGGTGTCCTGCGGGGCTGAGCGCAACCCGCAAAAAACGGTTTGTGAAATAAAATTTGATTATCTGAACCCATAAACGCCCACCTCGTCTAACTGAGCGATCAACATGGGGATGTCGGGCAGCCAATTCGTTCGGCGCATGGGCTGGTCCGTCTGGCGGCTCTCAATGGCATGATCCCGTGTTGCTGTTCGTACCTCATCCCAAGGCCTGTTACTCAAAAATGATACTCCCCTTCGTGTAGCCATAATTGGACTCCACCATCAGCACGGCATCGACACCATAAGTAGCATATTCCGAACACCATTTGGTTTCAATGACTGTAGTCGTCCCTTCAATCTGATAATAGTTCTGATCGATCTTACGCACACTGACCTCGTAATTTCCAATCTCAACTTCGGTAGGAACGAGGACCGCTTCGCCCTCCTCGACTCCTCCATAAGCACCAATGATTTTTGCTCCACTATCCAACTCAATACGCTCATAAAACTCGATGATATCGCAGTCGTCGATTACTTCTTCATCTGTATTGACTGCAGCAAACATTAAAAGCAGGGACAAAACGGGGAAACAGGCGATTATTTGCAGCATCTCTCAAGGGTGTAATGGGCGGAAATTAATCAATTATTTTAGGATTCGGACCCCATTTATTTTGATCAGATTCGGATTCCTGAAACAGCCAGAAGATTAAAACGAGCACCCCAATACCCGTGAAAACAACCAAAAACCACCAAGCAGACCGTCCAACATCATGAAGTCTGCGCGCCAAAACTGCATATTGAGGAATGAAGACCAAAAGGTAAAACAAGGTAGTAACTGGTCCTGTATCGGCAGACGAGCCAAAGATTAGAATATCCATTAACGACAAGGGAATAGACAATAGAAATGTCCACAGCACGAAGCTCCAATACTCAGAACGCCTTGCCCGACCCGAAAATATTGCATATTTATCCAAGCAACGCAGAAAATATTTCCACGAACTGAGCTTGACAGAGGCATTCGATATGTCGACATCGTCATTCGGTTGACTAAATGAATCAGAATCTTCAAATGAACTGGCTTCAATGGACACAGACGAAGTCGACTCTTTTATAATAGGATTGGCATCAACGATAGCAGTCAGTGGCTCTTTCTTTGTTCTATTGACAAACTCAGGATTCTGATCATCTTCACCACTAAATAGGACCTTTAACACTTCTACTTCATTTGCCTTCATCCATCGGCCTTCATGCGTTGGAAACACAAGCGAATTCGGCTTTATCAAATCAATCAACCGTTCATCACCAAGGGAAAACGGCCCGGTTTTCTTGCCGGAATCGGACTGGACATAAATTTCAATCATTCTCAATCAAGTCTCTAACATATTCCATAGGAACTGCGAAATTTAGTGCCTGACCTTCTGTCATAGATCCAACCGCAATCCCTATCAATTCCCCCTTTTTGTTCATAACAGGCCCGCCGCTACTTCCTGGCGAAATAGGAGCTGTAATTTGGATGAGTGGCACATCAAATTCACCCCCATTTCGGATAGCGCTGATTATTCCTGCTGAAAGCGTACCGGACAGGCCGGTCGGAGCTCCTGCAACAAAAACCTCATCGCCGATATTGACTTCTGCGGACTCAACTTCAAAATAGATATCGCGTTTTACTGTCGCACATTCGACAATGGCAATATCATTTAGCTTATCACGGGACAATACAGTTCCCCTGTCCAAAAAATTACCTGATGCATCATATACATCAATTTTGAAGCCATCCTCAATCACATGGAAATTGGTGACCAACCTATTCTGCTCGATAAAAACGCCGGACCCTTGACTAATTTCTTGATCGCTTCCGCTTACGAGGAGTGTTACAGTTGCCTCTAACAATTTCTCAGTCGGTGAGAGGTTGTTTGTGATGGACGGAACACCTGAACCACGTGCGTCAAGAACAGCCTCTATTCCGAATAAATCGATACCCTCTGAGCCTCCTGATTGCTGTCCTGATTCGAGACAGGAACACAAAACCAAAAAGGAGGCGACAACAAAGTGAATTTGCTTAATCATGAGCGACTTGGAAACGAAGTGGTTCAAAAAGGAGGTCCTGACTTTCTTGAGCAATGACCTTGACCACATATAGTCCTGGAGCCATCAATTGAGTGTTGATTTCACAGCGCATGGAGGCAGGTCTTATTTCGACTGAATCAACAATTTTACCTGCAATGTCATAAACTATGGCATAGGAGCGAGAATGAAGTGGAACTGAGAAATCTAGATACCCTTTCACACTGGCAGGATTCGGATAGAAGAGTAAGGGTGAATTGGATTCCTCAAACGGCACAGTCAACTCAACATCATTGAGCAATGAGCGTGTACGGCAGCCATTCACACCAACCGCATCCACCCAGTATGAGTTCAACTGAGGGAGGTAAATCGGATATTCGATGTAATCGACATCAACCGCCAAAACCGTTTCAAGTCCAGAACTGGCTTCGGTATAGCCCCAATGCAATCCGTCACCTCCGCCGATTGTGTAAAACACTCCTCCCCCAAGTTCACCTACTTCTGGAGCATCCGGACTTTCCTGAATGGAGTACTCTGAACTCCATTCAGCAGAGCATCCCAATGCCGTGGTGTATGTCGCCGAAAGTTCAATCACGCCGGGCTCAGACCCAATCAACGAAATTCCCGTTTCTGTTTCCAATAGTGAAGCACCAGGTCCAATCGACCAATCCACCGAACTTGGATTGGTGCTCAGTTCGTAATGCGTTGCATCATCCTCACATAAAACTGATGGCCCAAGCAATTCAAAGTTGAAAACCGCGTCCACGTTAACGAGCACTTCGTCTTGCCATGAGCACCCATTGAAATCAATCACTTCTAGTTCAAGTATTCCGGACTCCTCAGCATTCGTGAGGACGACGTCGGTCGCATTGCTGGTGATTATCCCTGACCAGGTGTAATCGTATCCGATTGACAATTCTGCGGACACCTGAACCTCTTCTCCCGGGCAGATGACCAACTCATCCGGCAAGTCGAAAACGGGCAAGTCAAAAACATCAACTTCAAATGGAATGGAATCTAGGCAACCGTAAATGTTGACCACCGTCACCGAGCAATTCGTCGGAACATCAAATGTTCCCAACGCAGCCGACCCTGAAGGGTTATTGAAATTTACCGATGGTTCCCAGGCAATCAGCCCAATGTCACCACTGACTTCAAACAACGCAGCCTCCCCCAAACACTGGCCATTGGGAACGTCCAACTCTACCTCGGGCACGGGCAGTTCAGTTGTCTGGAACGAAGGCAATTCAACCGTACAAACCCCATTGGCTACCTCAGCGTAGTAAAGTCCTGACTGCTCAATTTCAATTGTTGGACCGGCGCTACCGTTTGACCAAACAACATCGTCCATTGTCAACACCTCGGCCTCTACATGCTCTCCTTCGCAGAAAGACAATGGCCCCGAGAAATCATACGTACCCAACGGAGGTTGCACAGCTTCCAGTGCAATCTCAACATTCGACTGACAACCTGATGAAACTTGGGTGCACGTCAATTCAAAACTTGCATCCCCAGTTACGTCGATTGCCGCATTGCTCCCGAGAATAGGATTCTCGAGCGCTGTGCCAATCCATTGGAAAAACACCGGATTGCCAGACAGTTCAGAAGCGACAAGGATAACCTCTTCGCCTTGGCAAGCAACCACCTCCAAATCGGTTATCACTTCTATTTTCGGTTGAACGAGTAATTCGATTTGAAATGAGTCCCCATTGCATCCGTTAGATGAAATTGGGATCGCTTGAATTTGGCCCGATTGAACTTGAAATGATTGATTTTCGATCGTTCCCATTGATATAGTTTCGGACAATCCAGAAGCGACATCAACAAGAATCTCCTCAACTCCCCCAAAAGTCCATTGGTAATTGGTGTTAGCAGGAATCACACCATTCAATCCATTTTGGAAGGAGACCTGGTAATCTTGCCCTGCGCATATCTCAGCAGCCACATCGGTTGCAGTAATTTGTGGTGTTGGATGAATTGCGATTTCGAATATCTCTGAGGAACCAATGCATCCGTTAGCTGTGGGCGTTATTTCTACGCTTGTAGATTCAGTCGTTGACTGAATTTCACTGAATGAAAATCCAATCGGTTGACTTGAACCGTCAAACAACAAGTCGATCTCTCCTGCTCCGAGGCTGTACTCCAACTCGACAGGACTCGCTGAAATGGTTTCGAGAATCGGGAATTCGTATTCTTCACCAAAGCAAAACTCCAAATCCGGTTCAGCTGTCACCTCTGGATTCGGTGAAATCACAAACTCATAAACCGATTCTACTGCGCATGAACCGACAGTGGCCTGAAGAGTAAGGGTCGCATTTTCTGGTTGCAAGGGGTTTATATCAACCGATGCAAAGCCCACCACGTTGCCGGCACCTGACGCCGGAACGGTAACTGCCTCATTGAATTCATTTAAAACCTCCCAATCCCAAAAAACACTCGACAAATTGTTCTGGGTACTGAATGTGATAGATGCTGGTGCGCCTTCGCAGATATCAACGACCTCTGCAGCTTCAAGCACCGGCGTCGGATTGATTTGAATGGAAATTGACTCCGTACTCACACAACCATCGGAGGTCGTTCTGGTTACGGTCAAGTCACTGAACATAGCATTGGCAATGTTCCCTGGAGAAGGGAAATCTTGGGGTAGCCCAGTTCCTGTGGCTGGTAGTCCTATCGATGGGTTTGAGTTCGTCCATTGCAACTCCTCGTCCAACTCCACTGCGAGGAATTCAAATCCTACCAATTCGCCAGCGCATACCTCCACGCTGTTTTGAGAGAAAGGAGCCGGCAGAGGAAACACGTTCAACGCAAAGGATGAATCGATTGAGCAGCCACCAGCGACTATGATGTCAATCTCCACCACATCCTCATTCAACTCGTACACCTCTGCGACCGACACGTCGATGGATCCAGTCCCCTCTATTGCATCAAAATTCCCGTTCAAACTCACAGCGCTCCAACTCCAAGCTTGTCCGATTGGTTCCTCTATGACCAAGCTACCGCCTCCGCATACCTCAAAGCTTGTTAACACTGGAAGCATAGGGAGTTCTCCACTGGATATCTCAATGGACAGAACAGTCAAACAGGTATCATTGATTGTTGCCGTATAAATTCCCGCAGCGTCAACAATGATTGAAGAAAGAGTATCGCCCGTATTCCAGGTAACTTCCGAATCAGAACTAACGGAGAGTTCGGCTGTCTCCCCCTGACAGAGGTAAGAATTGCCAGATATAATAATCTCGTCGGCGCATCCTCCTTGTGCTGAAGCCATTGGCGCCAAGCCGATTAGCACGGAAAAAAAGAAAAGGTCATTCAATTTCATCGGCCCAAAATTATTCCCGCAGCAACGCGGATGTTAACAAGACCGACTGATGCACCTGCCATGGCTGAACTGTATTGCGTAGGGCTTATCGAAGCGATCGGCTTGGACGAATCTGAAATGTTCCAGCGATGAATGTCCATACTTGTTGATAGGTAATAAGAAGAATCATCTCCCAAACCATTAATCACTTGCAGCGTTGCTCCGGCTAACCAGCCGCCAAAGTCAAATTCTGTTTGCCAGGCTGGATCTACCTGCACATCATCCACCAATCCCAGTGACTCCGCATTGCGGATTCGATTCTCGACACCTGGAACACTTGCAGAATAACTGAACTCGCCCTCCGTCAATTCCGAGAATTGCCGCTTCATTACGGGCACTCCGAACCGTAGTATGACATTGGAATCCTCGAATTTGGGAATGTTCACAGGCTTGAGCCACAACCCACTGACCGCGAGGAAATCCAACGCAACCTGCTCCTTCACACCGTTATGCTCCACAAAAAAGACCCCACCGTCAACTCCGTCTTGATTCCACGGCATGGATTGCTCCGATGGAGTCCAGTTTGTCTCGAAAAATGCGCCGCCTGGTGCAACTTCGATACCAAGTGAACTCCCAGCCTCTTTCCCTTTCATTCGCATAGAAGCCGTGAACTCAAAATGGAACTGGCTTTTCGTCGACTGCAGCGTCATGCTATTTGCTGCAGAATAGGAATCGATGAAGCTCTTTCGCACTCCGGCCATAAACCTGCCTTTGAACTTGGGGCTATTGGCCCTCTCAATAGCTTCAGACATCGTCTTACTGGCTGACCGCTTTTCTGCTTCTTGACTTAATATGTCGATTGCATTTTTGATTCTCCAACAAACCTGCTCCTCGTAGGACGACCTTGAATCAGATTGAGACTCATCGATGAAACCTAGACTGATATTCTCATAAACCTCATAGGAACCGGATGTACTCCACTCTCGACATTCTTCTACCTGCAACTGATTTTTTAAACCATCAAGGACTTTGTCTTCGGAAAAGTCAAAAACAAAAAATCTTGTCTGCTTCCAGTATTCTGTTCGATATACCTGACGTTTATCTTCTCGGATAGCGAGTCGAGGATTCTCACCACCATATTCAACTGCAAAAACCCTGAGCATTTCGGAATCGAAACCATTTACGCAATGGAGAGGGAAAGCAACATCAGATCCTAACTGTCTATCCTTTCTCAAAATTAGAACTGCGAAATCACCTTTAAAGCCTTCAAATACCTCGTAGAAATCAATTTCTTGAGGCCCCGGTCCATTCGCACTGAAGTGTCTTACCCAATAAGTCGACTGCTGAGCGGCCGAGGAGTTAATCCCAGCCACCAAACAACAAGCAAACAAAATTTTAAGTACTACTTCTCGCATTGGAATAATACATTCTTAAGGCAACTCCAAAG
>Ga0209223_10005025_pt1 | contig 11806 bp, 14 predicted proteins | sample COG_06_FD_184750 | JGI IMG/M metagenome (GOLD analysis project Ga0209223, IMG submission 184750) | Pelagic Microbial community sample from North Sea - COGITO 998_met_06 (SPAdes) (version 2) | ecosystem: Environmental > Aquatic > Marine > Neritic zone/Coastal water | place: Helgoland, sampling...
ATTAGCCATTAGCCATTAGCCATTAGCCATTAGCCATTAGCCATTAGCCATTAGCCATTAGCCATTAGCCATTAGCTAATCTGTTCTCCGTTTTTTATTTCCTTAGAGGCTTGTAGTAAAACTACATTTCCTTCTTCGTCGTGAACACCTAAGACTAAACATTCACTCATAAAGTTTGCTATTTGACGAGGTTTAAAGTTTATAATAGCATTGACTTGCTTATTGAGTAATTCTTCTTTGGTATATAAATCTGTGATTTGAGCACTCGATTTTTTAATTCCTAAATCACCAAAATCGATGTGTAATTGATATGCAGGTTTACGAGCTTTTGGGAAGTCGTTTACTTCAATGATAGTACCTACTCGAATGTCAACTTTTGTAAAATCTTCAAAGGATATTTCTTCTAACATTATTTTCCTAATTTTTTTACTACCCAAAGTGGACCAATTAATAAAAACTGCAAATCTTTCGCAAATGAAGGCTTTTTACCTTCCACATTATGTCCATAAAACTGACCAATCCAAGCAATTACAAAAATAGCCAATGAAGCGTATAGTAGATTTACATTATTCCCCAGCCAGAAATTACCAATGATGGCAAGTAAGATAAAGAATGCCATTTGTAGGAAATACCAAAACCCTAATCTTAGATAGAAAATTGAGATTAGAATTCCAACTACAACAGCCCAGTTCTCTAGTATAGGATTGTATAATTCTAAGGAGCTCTCCAACAATCCTGTTGGAATGCTCATAAAAAGCCCAATAACACTAAAGAATATTAGTGGGACACATATGTAATGAATTAATTGATTGGTGTGATTTTGATGGCTTACTGCATATTCATCAAACCATTCTTGTGCTGTTTTCATGTAAAAAATTTTGGTTCCTAAAGATAGAAATTATTTCCAACCTTCACGAATCAATAAATTTTCAATATGTGCATAATGATGATTGCAGTGCCAAGCGTAAATTCCGATGTTTTCTCTTAATATTACTATGTCTTTACTTTCAGGATGAATAAAGGTTCTTTGCAAATCTTTATCAGACAGACCTTTTAAAAAGTATACCAGTTTGGCGTGTACTGCTTTTAGGTGAGCTAATGATAATGCTATAGGAGCTGTTTTTGTATCAAAGAGTTCTGCCCAAATTTTTTGATCATAAGCTTTAATTATTGGATTCTGTTCAGACATTGCCCATTTAAAACGTATATAACTGTGATGATGACTATCAGAACAATGATGTACTACTTGCCTTACAGTCACCCTTCTTCTCTATACGGGGTATTTAATTGTTGTTCAGAGAGATTCTTTACTAAGTTTTCTAATCGAACGGGAAAGTTTTCTAAAGTATCAATCCATTCTTGCTTTATGTCTTCAGAGATTATTTCTGGGCAAGAAAATTGACCTATTGGATATTGTAAATCAGTCATCTTTTTTTGTTAGTCTAGCTAGCTGTCGTTTTGAACCTCTATTTTCAGGATTTATACTCAAAGCCTTTTTATAATATTCTATGGCTTTTAGAGTATCTTTTTTAATCCTGTATGCATCTCCCATACTATCATATGTGTTTGAGCTTTTAGGATATAAAGTAATATTAATTTTAAAAACTTCGATCGCTCTCTCGTAATCATCTTGTCTCAAATACTGATACCCTAAACGATTTAGGCTTCGCTCTCTAATATTACGATCTAAAGAATCTTTTTCTTTTATTTTGATATATGCGGCTAAGGCTTTGTCATATTCTTTATCCTTAAAATACTCTACAGGTGTCTTTTCTCCTTTCTTTAATTTAGTGAAAGAAAATGTTTCATCATCATGTTCACGCTTAGGAGCTAATTCAATATGCATTTCAGGCTGAGATACAAAAACCAGCTTTTCATTCATTTCTTTTAGGTAAAAAGCACTATCGCTTGCCTTTAGAGGCGTCATGTCTTTTCCACGCCACTTCACTTTTAGTACACTTTCTTCAAAATAAACCTCTAGAGTTTCATTAGAATTGAATAAATATCGACCTTGTACTTCATCTATAAATTCAGGAGAATTCTTAGAATTGCCACAAGAAAAAAGAAAAAGTATACTTAAAAAAGAAAAAATACGTTTCATAGTTAAGGTTTAGTTGTTAAAAGTAAACTTTTGTTTGTAAAAAGAAAAGTCGTTTCATGTATATGAGACGACTTTTTAATTAGTTCTGTTACAGAATTAAGAATCCTTTTTTATTAATTGCTGATACGAAGGAAAAAATAGGAGAGTTGTTTGAAAAAAATAGATCGATACTTATACGTAAAAATAATTTTCTGACGTTTTGAATTTAAGTTCTTAAATGAATGTTTAATCCACCTTCCGCAGATGACACCAACTAATAATTTATCATATTTAAAACTACTTTTTCGATATCTTTTATAGACAGGAGGAACTTCTATCTCGGACCATTTTTGGTATTTTTTTCTCGATAAGCTACCTTGTACTTCTCTTACTTTAATGTAATTACCCATTAAAAGAGCCACACTTGTATTGTTATAAGCTAAAATAGATTTTAAAACCCGGTACCAATAATCGTGAACTTCATTATAGAATACATTCTCTACATAAGAAACTGATTCCATCCATTTCCTTTTTGCAAAAACATTTGTACCCATGTAAAAATCTGGACTCGTAACTGTTTTTAAAGGTTCATCTATTCGATAAGTATCTCTTGTGATAGAAGTTAAATCGGAATAAAAATTAATTATTTTAGGACGTTCCTCTTTACTAGGAAATAATTGTATGCCAATGGAAAGAAAATCTACAGCATGCTTACTTGTAATTTTATCAACTTCCTTAAGTAAATCTGGATGGTATAAATCATCAGCGTCTAAAAAACTAATGATATCTCCTGTTGTTTTAGAAAACCCTAAATTTCTTGTATATCCTGGACCTTGATTTTCTTCTAATTTTATAATTTCTACAACTACAGATTCAAATCGAGTAGGAGTAGTGTTTAAAAATTCTTTTACTTTTTCTAAGCTACCATCGGTGCTACAATCGTCTACAATAATCAGTTCTTTAGGCAATTTTTCTTGTGAAACAATAGAAGCTAGTGTTTCACAGACATACTGAACTTTATTGTAAAGAGGAATAACTATAGAAAAATCCATGTTACTCGGTTTTATCTAGTACACAAGGAAATGCTGCTCCTTTGGCATCATGTAAATTGATGATTTTTTTTGAGGAACCTCTAAAAAAACCTGGACCAAAAGATTGTCCATTGAAGTATAAATTCATTCCAACAATATTGATTTTTTCCTTATCTAAAGTGAACATTTTTTGCTCTGTGTAGCTTTGAACCATATACTCTTGCCAATGGTTTGTGATGGTTTCTTTCCATGTTTCTGGGTCGCAATCATTCTTAAGGAGAATCCCAATTCCACGACCACCACTATTATTTTTCAATACCCAGTTTTCTGTAGACTGAATTAAATAATCTCGGTCTTCTTGATTTTGTATTGTGAAAGAAGGAATTAGGTAGGGCTTTAAAAAAGCATAATCATATTCATCAATATAGCTTGCCATGATTACTTCATTGAATAGCACGGTTAAAATACGTTTGTCGTGAATTAATATGATCGTGCGAACATCATTAATACATCTACCAGAAGTTATAATCGATTTCAAGACATCTTTATCAAAGGTTTTTAATTCTTCTCTATCCATTTCAAGATAAAATTGGTGAGCCTTTTGTTCGTTAGCTATTAGATGTCCATCAATAAGTTCTATTTCATTCGACTTAACATCAACGACTTGAATTCCACTCTTGACCAATTCTTTTTTTAAGTAATGTATTTCGGTTCCTTCTTCTTTATTATGAATGAAGAAAATAGGCTCTTCTGAATCAAATCTACTTGCAAACTCTGAGATGAAGTTTTCTTGATCTGGGATCTCTGTCCAATTTTTATCTATTGAGCTTGCAAATTCTTTTGCTACTAAATTAGAGTAATAGCTTAGCATCCATCCATTAATCGGATAACGACACCCAATTTCACAAATTTTTGCCTGACCATTTACATCATAGACAAAATCAGGACGATACATTCCTAATTCATAAGGAGTTCCTTCTGCCATTAAAAGAATTTCCTGAAGTTCTCTATCTAATTGTATAACATTCTGAACTCTCTCATCTCTTGCATAATTGTAGATTATTTTGACTAAAATAGTGTTCAGTAATTTACCTAATCGTTCAGAATCTGCTAAATAATTATGATCAATTTTCACTGGAAAATTTAAAAATGTATCAGCTCCACCATGTGGAATTTTTCCAAAATATCCTTCTAATTGAGAAATCATTTCTGCTTTAGGAAAACCTTTAGAAGATATTGATATATTTGAATTTTGTGTAAATGTTTTTTCTTGTTCTATCATAAAAATTATAAAATTTAAGCCAAAAGGTTTGCTGTAAGTTGATTTTCTAAAACTCCCATTACTTTTGATTTATATTGAAGGTAATCTGTAATGATTTCTTCCAAATCATATTCATTGATATTTATATTTTGCGCTTTTGAAAAAGAAGCAACAGCATTGACAGCATGAAAGAAATGATCTTTTTCTGTAGGACCACAGTGTACCTTGATCCAAGCTAAAGATTCTTCAATTTCTTGTTCTGTCATATTGCTGTAGCTTCTCAACCAAATGTCAAATTTTGGTAATATAAATTCCACTTCTCCGTGTGTATAAATTTCATGAACTAAAGTGGTTAGCAAACCAATCATGATATCTTTATTTCTCAATGAGTTTCTATCCTTCCAGTCCTTAAATTCTTTGGCTTCATTACATAAATATTTTTTAGAAAGCCAAACATCATCTCCACTAATGTTTGTGGCCATTGTATAGAATAGTTTAGAGTGTAATACTCTTCCTACTACAGCTAAATCTTCATCTACAATTCTATTTAAGCTTGCTACAGATCTAAATAGGTCATGTTCACTTACAACCGATTTATTTTTATGAATCAACATTGTCATTCTATTGCTCAATCCAGCAACAGTTACGGCACTATTATTAGTCTGACTCCAACTATGAAAAAAAGAATACAATGTTTCAGACTTCTGTTTTGTAGCTGTTAAAGCTGTAAAACTATTTTCAATGATTGTAAATTGTTCTTTTTGTTTTGGAAAATATGAAAGAAGTTGATTTTTAATATGACTATTCTCCATTTGTTCTATCACAGGAATTATAATGGAAATTAAATTGTTCATTACGGTAGGGTTTAAGTTGATGATTGATAACAATTTCTACGATTGTGTAGAATTCTAAAATTAGAGACAACTGAACTTTTTTCTGCGGGTATTTATACCTGTTTTTTAAAACAGGAGAAACGGTTGAGATTATAAAATGGCTTTAGATTTTTATATCTAAAGCCATTCATTATATAAAATAGTAAAAGCTATTTATTTTAAAGATGTATTAAGAATTCTTCTTTTTTGGTTTGTATTTAGACCAATAGGTATCGGTAGTTGCGTCGGCTTGACCAAATACATAGCAATTAATGCTACCATCAGAAGCTGGGTGAAATTGTACCTTAGCATGTGTTCCATCAGAATAAGCCATCCCATAGGAATCAGAATTTTCTGTGATGTACTCATTCCATCTATTGATGTATTTTTTTTGTGTTGCAGCTGTAGCATAGGTACTTTCATCTTTATAAGTGAAATCAACTTTTGCAGCTGTTACACCTATATATCCTAAGTTCATTGCTGTGATTACATCACGACCAACGCTACTAATCATGGCTTGAAAACAAGTAGTGTTTTTTACAGCATCTGCTCCTGTAGCTGTCCAATTTAAAGAAACGTTATTAGCCCAACCTCCTTTTATAATTTTAGCAGGAGTTTTAGATGTAGGATCGGTGTATTCATAAGCAGGATAAACATACATTCCTCCAGCACTGCTTCCACTCATAATGGTTCCACCATTGATGGCATCTTCTGTAAAGAAAATATAAGTAGTTTCGTTTGCTTTTACACAATCAGTACTTTCAAACCAAAGAACTACCTTAGAAGCATCAATAGGGCTTCCTGTAGGCATTGATTTTGGTTGTCCAAAGTATCCAGTAAACTTAAAGGAATCTAATTGTGTCCCTCCATGAGTAACTACTGCACTTTTTGTACTATCTGAATTGATAGTCATTTTTGTTTTATTCTTTTTAATAGCTGTAATATAGCTGTTGTATGCAGCATTGTATTCTGAACTAACTACAGGAACTGTTGGACCCCATAAAGTTGTATAGGTGTCTTTATTTGCTCCAGTTCCAGTAATGGTTTTTTTAGCTTTAGTTGTAGCACTAAGATCGCAAGCTGTTTCCAAGCCAGTAATTAAATCATTAGCTGTTTCACCATAACCACAATGTCCCGTTTTTGTTCCTGAACTATCTAAAAAATCAACACCACATAATAGTCCTACCTGATCTACATTGGTCACGTCAAAATAAGTAACTGGGTCTGCACTTAAATAAGTAAGCTCAAAAAAACCTCCAACCCAGTTTGGGTCTTCACTACCCATAGCAGTACCAGGATTGGCTTTTATTGTTTCTGCTCCAGTTTTATTTGTGACTATATACCAAAATGTTCCTGAATTTAAGGTGTCAAAACTACAGGTGTAAGCATCTGTTAAAGCAAGTGGCTTGTCTTTTCCTTTTGCAGCAACAGCCCAAGGTTGAAGATAGGTTAGATTACTAAAACCTTTGACTCCTGAAGTTTTTGAATCATCTGCATAGTTGAAAAATAAATACAGATCTTCATTTCCTGTTTTGTTGTAAAAATTGATTGTCATAATACTCTTGTTTTTAATTAAAATGTTTGTTATTCTAGGATTTCTAAAGCTAATTACTATGCTACCTATGTATACAGGTGTTTCTACGGGTTTTAAAAAACAGGTAAAAGAATAAAAAAGAGTATTTACAGATGTAAAAAAACTATTCTATATATCTTAGGTCTAAGTAGAAAACTAATCACCATGATCAAATCTAAATCAGTATTTCTTTTTATAAGTGTTCTATATTTAAGTTGCAGTTCTTCTGTTGATGTAATTGATGATGATATTATTGTCGATCCAGATCCAATAGTTAATAGTAGTCCTAACATACTTTTGGTTATTGCCGATGATTTAGGAAAAGATGTAACGCCTAATTATACTGAAGGAAGTGTTAAGCCAAACATGCCCACACTTCAAAGTTTGATGTCAACTGGTATTACTTTTGATAATTTATGGTCTTATCCAGTTTGTACGCCTACTAGAGCTTCTATTTTAACTGGAAAATATGGCGTCAACACTGGAGTTCTAGAAGTTGGAGATATTATTTCTACCGCAGAAACTTCAGTGCAAAAATATATCAGTAATAATACAGGGGATAAATATGCTACAGCTATCGTAGGAAAATGGCATCTGTCTAACAATGCAAACGATCCAATTACGATGGGAATAGACTATTATGCAGGAATCTTAAATGGAGGGGTTCCATCTTATACAAACTGGACTTTAACAGAGAATGGACAAACCACTAATACTACTGAATATACAACGACAAAGCTTACAGATTTAGCAATTGACTGGGTTGATAGTCAAACAAAACCGTGGTTTTTATGGTTGGCTTATAATGCGCCACATACACCTTTTCATTTGGCTCCAACAAATTTACACTCACAAGGAAGCTTACCAACAGACCAAGCATCTATAGATGCCAATCCAGAACCTTATTTTATGTCAGCCGTGGAAGCTCTAGATACTGAGTTAGGCAGGTTGTTAAATAGTTTATCTGCTGAAGAAAAAGCAAATACTATCATTATTTTTATTGGAGACAACGGAACTCCAAATCAAATTGCGCAAGCTCCTTATAGCTCTCGAAGAGCCAAAGGAACAATTTACCAAGGAGGTGTTAATGTGCCAATGGTAGTTTCTGGTTATGGAGTGAATAGATCTGGTGTAAGAGAATCTGCTTTGACTCACACAGCAGACTTATTCACAACAATTGCTAATGTGGCTGGAGTTTCTACTGCAGAAATTAATAACAGTACAAGCTTTTATAATCTGTTATCTGATGAGAATGCTACTGGAAGAGAGTTTGTATATACTGAACGATCCAATAATGGTATTAGTTATGCTATTAGAAATGCAAACTACAAACTAATTGTCAATGATAATGGTACACAAGAGTTTTATAATTTGACAATAGACGCATATGAAGCCAATGATTTAATCGGCACTACATTGAGTGCTGAGGCTACAACAGCTAAAACAGCTTTAGAGGCTGAAGCAGCTAGCATAAGGCAGTAATTTAATTTTGTTTTAATATGGTGGTGGGTGTAGTTTCATTACCTACATAAAAAACGATAATTTCTACAGGTTCATTGCCTCTATTTTCTCCATAGTGAATAGTATTGGTAACTTCCACCAAAGCATCTCCTGCTTCTATAGTTGTGGTTTTGCTATTATCAATATCTACAATAGTTAATTCACCTTTGGTAATAACTCCCATGGTTAGTAGAGGGTGTATGTGTTTTGGTAATTTTGTTTTGGGTGGAATCGTAATTTTTGAAACAGAAACCTTAGGTTGCCCTTCTAAAAACTCAGGGATTGTTTTACCATTCCAACTTTGAGTAGTTTCTAATAAAGTGATAGTTTCTGTCTTTTGTATTTCTTTTTCTTGACAAGAAGTAAAGAACATAGAAATAAATAAAAAAAGAAAGATTTTTTTAAATAAATTCATGGTGGTTTTTAGTTTTAATCTCTTGAAGCTTGTTTTTCCATTGGAATGTTTACCATTCCGCAACCATCAATCATCCATTTACTATTTTCTCTAGTTAGTTTGATGGTGACTACAAAAGACTCCCAATCTCTTCCAATAACGCTCATATAACCAGCAACTGTGTCTATTGATTTTAAATTGAACCCTTTGTCGGGATAATCTTGAGCATCCAGAATAGGATCGAACCCTAGCCCGTAGCCTGGAGCTTCTTTTTCTGCTTCATCTACCAACCTTTTGATTTCTAATTTAAAGCTTTTGGTGGTTCGAGGGTATTTCTCAATCCATTCTACAAAGTCCAAATTTTCTATATTTCTCATATAGTCATTGATGAAATTTAGACCTATAGTTTCAGGAGATGTTTTTACAATCTCTTTTTTAGGTTTTGATTGACATCCAATAAAAAGGAGAATCATTAGGACAAACGCTAGTTTTGTTACTTTCATTTTTGAATGCTTTTTTAGTTTTTAAAGGCATTGAGTTATTCTCTAAGTAATTCTTCAATTACATTGAAAACTAAGTTAGTAGAAAAAGATAAATAGTTGAAATCAATAGTGTCATAGGTGTCAGTAACTTGATGATAATGTGGTGTTGTATCCTTGTTTCTGTATTCTTCGGTAATTCCTACTGCATTATATCCAGCTGCTCTAAATGTCCTGTGGTCAGATCCAGCTTCAGGAGTAACAAAAGCAGAAATACCTAGTTTTTTGGCGTGCTTTTGATATATAGATTTTAGAAACGGAGTAGGTATTTCAATTTCAATATTTTGATCTTTGTCTTTATCCCAACCCATTTGGTCTACAGTATGAACAGAATGAACATTGAGTTTCTTTTCTTTGATAAAATTTGTAAAAGCTTGGCTACCAACACAGCCTAATTCTTCTTGGTCAAAATAAACTACAATGATGTTTTTAGTTCTAACTTTCAGTGCTTCTAGTTGTTTAGCTACTCCATAAATTAGAGCACAACCAGTAGCATTGTCATTAGCTCCTGGACAATTTTGAACAGAATCAAAATGAGCACCAATAATTATATACTCATCGCTTTTTGTAGTTGAAGAAATCACTGTATAAATGTTTTTTCCTTCATAACTTTTAGGAACCCCTTTTCTAAGCATATCAATTTTGTAAGGATGCTCTTTAAGATTTAATCCTAATTTTTTAATCCAATTACCTAAAAAATCCCTTGCGATGGTTCTATTCTTTATACTATATCTATCATTGAGGGCTTTATGTTGTTTAATATTAGTTTTACCAGTTAAACCTGCAAGAATAGATTGCTGTTCTTTTTGTAGAGTTTGTGTTTTACTTTCTGTAATGGTAATTAAAAAAACAATTAGATAGCTTATTTTTAAGAGTTTCATTCTGCGGATTTTTATTTAAGTATGTAATTGCTCGAAGTTAGCAAAAAGAGAACGAATAAAAAAAGCCCAAGAATTATTCTCTCGGGCTTGTGTATTTTAAAAACATGTAGTTTTCAGATATATTGCAAAACTTTATTTCACATCCATCAATTCTACGTCAAAAATCAACGTTGCATTTGGAGGAATTACTCCACCAGCACCTCTTTCACCATATCCTAAAGAACTAGGAATTACCAAACGAGCTTTATCGCCCACTTTTAATAATTGAATCCCTTCGTCCCATCCAGCAATGACTTGACCAACTCCAATGGCAAAATCGAGAGGTTGTTTACGTTTGTATGAAGAGTCAAAAACAGTTCCGTCTAACAGTTGACCTTTATAATGTACAGAAACAGTAGCACCTTTGGTTGCTTGTTTTCCATCACCATTTTGTAAGATTTTATAACGAAGTCCACTTGGAGTTTCATCATAACCAGCAGCAACAGAATCTAATAAATCTTTTTGTTTTTGGATTTCGGCAGCCTCACGTTTTGCTCTTGAACCTTCAAAAGTTCTAAAAGCTTCAACAGCATTAAAAGCTTCAGCATCACTACCTACACGAACAATCTCAATAGACATTTCATCACCTTGAGCAACAGCATCAACTACATCCTGTCCTTCAACTACATTTCCAAAAACAGTATGTTTTCCATCTAACCAAGAAGTTTCTATATGTGTAATAAAAAACTGAGAACCATTGGTTGCAGGACCAGAATTAGCCATTGATAATTTTCCAGGAGCATCATGTTTTAAATCAGGATGAATTTCATCATCAAATTTATAACCTGGATCTCCAGTTCCAGTTCCTAAAGGGCAACCCCCTTGAATCATAAAATCGGGAATGACTCTATGGAATTTCAATCCGTTGTAGTAAGGAGTTCCTTGTGGTTTTGCGTCATTTTCTAAATTTCCTTCTGCCAAAGCAACAAAGTTACCTACGGTTCCAGGAGTTTTTTCATATTCTAAGTTTACTAAGATCTCTCCTTTTGGAGTGATAAACTTTGCATAAAGTCCGTTATTCATTTTTCTGTTTTTTTGTCTCCTCGAGCGCAGTCGAGAGGTTTTATTTGTTTATTAGTTCTCGACTGCGCTCGAACTGACATTAATTATGGTCTTGAATAGTTCAAGATTATATTATTATTTAGCATTTAGGAAGGAGAACCCATAGGTAAATCCAATATTGATATTTGTTGAGTTTACATTTCCATAAGGAGAAATCATTTGTCCTCCAGATAGATTAAATGAAAAGTCATTATTTATATGATAATTTAAACCTGCAAGAGATCTTACTAAAATACCTTCTCCAGTATCTATTCTTCCACCTCCAGCAACACCTAATCCAACTTCGAAAAATGAAGAAAATTTATCATTAAAAAATTTATTAGACTTTACCCCTAAGCCAAATAAACCATGTGCATAACCTCCAGATCTTCCTTCATAAGCAAAAGAAGCTTCTCCAGAAAAGTAAAACCTACGGCTAAGATCATAATTGATCTTTATAGCTATGAGCTGTAAATCACTATCAGGTATTCCAAACTTAGCAACGTCATAGTATGTTTGATTCTGAACACCTACTTGCACTCCTTGAGTCTTGAAATTTTTTATTTTCTCTTTGGTAAATGGATCGGAAGTTCCC
>Ga0209223_10005036_pt1 | contig 11795 bp, 8 predicted proteins | sample COG_06_FD_184750 | JGI IMG/M metagenome (GOLD analysis project Ga0209223, IMG submission 184750) | Pelagic Microbial community sample from North Sea - COGITO 998_met_06 (SPAdes) (version 2) | ecosystem: Environmental > Aquatic > Marine > Neritic zone/Coastal water | place: Helgoland, sampling...
TTTAACCATATGTACCGACGGATATTCGTAATAAGTATAATATATAGCATCTCGTCCTTTTGCTGTTTTTTGATTTACTATATTTCTGAAAGATTCACCCTGTATATCTTCTGGAATGTTAGCATTGCCATACTCAAAGATATGGCATCTCACAAATATCTCACAAATAATAGGGGTAAAACTACTCACAAAAAGAAATAGAACTTAACGATTCTTTGTTAAGTCCTACTAACACTATACATTAAGAGTGGAGAAGATGGGATTCGAACCCACGACCTCTTGACTGCCAGTCAACTTGCTTTTAATGTAATCTTCTTCTTAACCTCTTGTAAATACTGCCTTTTTATCCTGTATGGTACTATAAATATTGACTTTATATAAATCAATCAAAATAGGGCTTTCCACTAATATAGTTTAAATTTCGGGACAAATTTCGGGACAAATTTATTAACTTGTCCCTATGACATTGAAATTCTTCTTTGGGGGTGTAAGAAAAGATGGAACTGCAGCACTAAGAATTCGATTTAAGGCAGGAGAAGTTCATGATAGGAAAATTACAATTGAAGGATTAGCAATTCAAAAAAAACTTTGGGATAAAAGCTTAAATAGGGTTCTTCCTTCTCATCCAGGTTATCACGACATTAACGATAAGATTTCAAAGTATGAAGCTAAAATGCGTGATGTGTCTGAAAAATTTAGAGTTGGTAACATAAGCTTTAATACTGCCTGTAGAATGATGGAAAGTTCGTCTCAAATGACCTCTTTGAAAGAGTTTATTTCTCAGCTAGACCAGATTGATGATAAGAGCCGTCAAACTAAAACAAACTATTTGGCATCGGTCAATTCATTTTCATACCATACAGGAATAAAAGACCCATTATTTTCAGAAGTTACCTATCTCAACTTTTCTAAAATGAGAAAGTCTATTTCTGAAAAAGGAAAGAGTCCTGAAACTCACAATAAATATTTAAGAGACATTAAAGCTATTTGCAGATTAGCATTTAGACTGAAAATTATATTTGACCTTCCAGAGTTTGACTCTACATGGCGTGCAAAATCAACAAGAGCTAAAAAACTTAAAACAACAAATCCTAAAACTATTTTTGAGGCAATAAATAGAATTGAACTTCATTCAAAAAATGAAAACTCAAGGCATAAAACTGTCAAACAATTTGAAAGTATTGGTCTTTGGTTGCTTATGTTTTCAATGAGGGGAATGTATCCTGCAGACATAAATGAAATAAGTGTTAAAAATTTAGATTATGATTTTAAATCAAGAATAGAAGCAGAATTAGAAAAATCAAATGGAGGAAAAGTCTCTATCGAAGGGAACCCTTTTATATACAGACACGCTAGACATAAGACAGATGTTCCGATGAATATAATGCTCAATATGCCACCAATTAGAAAATTAATTCAGGTAATGAGATACATGGTTTCAGCTTCCCATCCTAAGGATGCATTTCAGACCCGAGAGGAATCTAAAATGGATAATAAAACAGACAGAATTAAAGCAAGACCCGTTGAAGAAGTAGATAATATAAAAATATTCAGCTTTACAGAAGATTCAAACCCAAGCCGTCATAAGCAAATGTGGAATTACTATTCAAAACAGCTTAAAAATCTCGGAATGCCAAGTTTTAAAATAGCCAGAAAAACTTTTATGACTACAGCTACATTATTAGATATTCCTCAAAGTATTGGTAGAACTATGTTAGGTCAAACAGACCCCTCAATATCTGCATATTATAATAATTTTGATGACCCTAGATTATTTATTAAAATTACTCAGGCTCATATCAAAGTATTGAAAGATTTCGAGGTTATTGAATTATTCAATTTCTGGCTAAATAAAGTTGACTCAGTATTTGGGTCTAATTTATTTGATATTTATAGCTTTAGACACGATGCCTCATTAATTTATAAAGAGTTTAATAGCCATCTTGAAGAAATGATAAAGATAAGGAGTGTAAATATTTAACTAAGAATCATAAATTTATAGAATGGCAATAAAAAAATCAGAATTATACAGTAGTCTTTGGGAAAGCTGTGACAAGCTCAGAGGAACTGGCGGTATGGATGCATCCCAGTATAAAGATTATGTGCTCACCATGTTATTTGTGAAGTATGTATCAGACAAGTATGCTGGTAACCCTATGAGTTTGATTGAAATTCCTGCTGGGGCTTCATTTGATGACATGGTCGCTCTCAAAGGACAACCAGATATTGGTGACCGTATCAACAAAGAAATACTTCGCCCTTTATTTTCTTCAAATGGATTGGAAGGCTCTTTGGAGATTGTTGATTTCAATGATGATGAAAAACTAGGTAGCGGTAAAGAGAAAGTTGATTTACTATCTAAGCTGATTGCCATTTTTGAGAACCCAGCTTTGAACTTTAAAAATAACCGTGCAGAAGATGATGATGTTCTGGGTGATGCTTATGAGTATTTAATGCGTCACTTTGCGACTGAATCGGGTAAGAGTAAAGGGCAGTTTTATACACCAGCTGAGGTATCTAGAATACTATCCAAGGTCATTGATGTAGATAAGGCTGATAAGCCTTCTTATAATGCTTATGACCCTACTTGTGGCTCAGGGTCATTACTTTTAAAAGTAGCTGATGAAGCACCTAATGGCTTAACTTTATATGGTCAAGAAAAAGATGTGGCAACCAAAGGATTAGCGGTTATGAATATGTGGCTTCATGGTTATCCAGAGGCTTCTATTGCTGGTAAGAATACAATATCCTCACCTCAGTTTACAGAGAATGGGAAATTGAAACGTTTTGATTTTGTAGTGGCGAATCCTCCATTTTCAGTAAAGAACTGGGATAGTGGTATTGTTCCACTGGATGATGAGTACAACCGTTTTAGAGGTTTTGGTGTGCCACCAGATAAGAATGGCGACTATGCTTTTTTACTGCACATCATTGCTTCGTTAAAGAGCACTGGTAAGGGGGCGATTATTCTACCTCATGGTGTTTTGTTTAGAGGAAATGCAGAAGCAGAGATTCGTCAAAATATTATTGAGCGTAAATGGATAAAAGGCATCATTGGATTACCAGCCAACTTGTTTTATGGTACAGGTATACCAGCGTGTATTATTGTTATTGATAAAGAAAATGCTGATGAACGTGAAGGCATTTTTATGATTGATGCCAGTAAAGGCTTCATTAAAGATGGAAACAAAAACCGTCTACGTGAACAGGACCTTCACAAAATTGTGGATGTATTCAACTTCCAAAAGCATGTAGATAAATTCTCTCGTTTTGTACCGTTTGAAGAAATTGAAAAGAACGAGTTCAACCTCAACATTCCAAGGTATATTGATACCCAAGAGGAAGAAGATATACAAGACCTCAACGCTCATTTAAGCGGTGGAATACCAAATAAAGATATTGAAGGTCTGAATCGTTATTGGGAAGTATATCCTAGCCTTAAAGCCAATTTATTCGCTGATTTAAGAGAGGGTTATTCCAAAATAACTGTGGATGCTACGGAAATAAAAAACACCATTTACAATCATCCAGAGTTTACAGGCTATAGCGATAAACTGAATGCCGTATTTGCTTCATGGAAAGATAAAGTTTACCAAGAACTGCAAGGTATTAACGATACCACTCCACCTAAAAAGTTAGCGGATTTAATATCAGAAACCTTATTGAATGAATACAACGATAAGCCATTGTTAGATAAATACAACATGTACCAACACTTAATGGATTATTGGAATGATATCATGAAAGATGACGTGTATCTATTGGTGGAAGACGGTTGGGTTGCCAAAACAAAACGTGTACTAGAGAAAAACCAAAAAGGGAAAGAAGTAGATAAAGGTTGGACTTGTGACCTCATCCCTAAGCAATTAGTGATAGATAAATATTTAGCTACGGAACAAACCGAGTTGAACGACTTAATGGCGAAGTTAGAAAGCACCCAAACCGAAATAACCACCTACCAAGAAGAACATGCTGGTGATGAAGGTTTGTTGAGCGATGCGACCAACGACAAAGGAACTATTACCAAAACCACCCTTACTCAATACATTAAAGAGATTAAAGCTGACCCAACGGAAAAAGAAGCCTTAGCAAAGGCAAATGCATTATTAAAACTCTTTACCGAAGATGCTGCTCTTAAAAAACAAGTTAAAGCCAAAGAGAAGGAATTAGATGACTTAACCCTCAAGCAGTTTGGGCTACTCACCGAACCAGAAGTAAGAACCTTAGTGGGAGATGATAAATGGATTGCCTCTTTAAGTGCTTTGATGCAAAGCGAAATAGATGCCATCTCACAACGCTTAACAGGACGAATTAAAGAATTAGCAAAGCGTTACCAAAACACTTTGGGTGAGTTAACTACTAGTACCAAAACCTTAGAGGAAAACGTAAATGCTCACCTTGAAAAAATGGGATTGGTATGGAGTTAACGAAAGCAAAATATAAACAGACCGAAGTGGGGTTGATTCCAGAGGACTGGAGCCTTGTACCTTTTAACAGTGTATTTTCATTTAATTCTACTTCTAATTATTCAAAGGCTCAAATGTCAGAAGATGATGAGGTTGGATGTATACATTATGGACTTATTCATGCAATAAAGAATACTAAATATGATGTAACACATGGAATCAAATATTATGTTACTTCTGAGCAAGCAAAGTATGAACTAGTTCGTGATGGTGATGTAATTATGGTCGATGCATCAGAAGATTTAGAAGGTGTAAATAAATCTGTTGAAGTTTTTGGAGTAGGTAATAATAAATACATATCGGGTTTACACACTTATTTATTGCGAGATAAAAATTTAAAACTTGCCGACAATTTTAGAGGTATCTTGTTAAATTCTCAGAGAGTAAAAAGTCAAATGCTGCAACTAGCTGTCGGGATGAAAGTATTTGGTGTTTCAAAAACACAATTAGTAAATGTCTTACTACCACTTCCAACCCTCACCGAACAAAAAGCCATTGCCACCGCCTTAAGCGATGTAGATGACCTTATTGCCAATTTGGATAAACTCATCACCAAAAAGAATGCGATTAAACAAGGTGCTATGCAGCAGCTATTAACACCGAATGAGAAGTGGATTAATACTTCTTTAATTGAGTTGGCTGGGAATAAAAAAAATCAATTTGATGATGGTGATTGGATTGAATCAGAATACATCATATCTCAAGGTGTAAGATTAATTCAAACTGGAAATATTGGTATAGGTGTATTTAAGGATAAGGGAAATAAAAAGTATATCTCGGAGGAATCATTTAACAAGTTAAACTGTAAAGAAGTACTTAAAGGTGATTTATTGATTTGTCGCCTTGCTGAGCCAGCTGGAAGAGCATGTGTAATGCCAAGTATTGGCGAAGACAAAGTGGTAACCTCTGTTGATGTGTCAATTTTTAGAGGTAATCCAGAAATAGTTAATAAAGATTTTTTATCTCAACTTTTCACAACAAATGGTTGGTTTCAAAAAGTTATTGAAAAAGTTGGTGGTACAACCCACAAGCGAATTTCAAGAGGTGCACTTGGAAAGATAAACATAGAAGTCCCTCTAATTGTAGAGCAAAAACGCATTGCTCTTGTCCTTTCAGATATGGATACAGAAATTGAGCAATTAGAATTAAAAAAAGCAAAATGCCAAGACATCAAACAAGGCATGATGCAAGAGTTATTAACGGGTAAAACAAGGTTAGTGTAATGTATCAAATAGACAAGCAGCAAAACAAGATTAATCGTTTAGAAGAGAAGACATTCTCAGAGTTAGGATTTAAGGAGAGAGAGCATTTGCAAGAATGGATTGCTAAAGACCCTTCTTGTTTAGGAGAAGAATTGCTAATCATTCAGAAAGAATTTGATGGATTTCAAGAAACAAGAGAAAGACTTGACCTTTTGGCTCTAGACAAACAAGGTAATCTTGTAATTATTGAAAATAAGTTAGATGATAGTGGTAAGGATGTAACATGGCAGGTAATCAAATACGCTTCCTATTGCAGCAGTCTCAGTAAGGAGGATTTACGTAATATTTATCAGCAATATTTGAAAACTATTCACAGTGATAGTTCAGCAGAAGAATCTTTAGCAGAATTTTTAGGGAAGGAAGACTATTCTGAAGTTTTAATTAATCAGGGTTCGGGTCAACGAATTATGATGATAGCAGGAAAGTTTAGAAAAGAAGTTACATCTACAGTTATCTGGTTAATGAATTTCAATATTAGGGTACAATGTTTTAAGGTCACTCCATTTACTTTTGGAGAGCAGTTATTTTTAAACTTTGACCAAATACTACCTGTCAAAGATGCACAGGACTATTCAATTAGTATGGCATCTAAAGCTCAAGAGGAGATTGCGGTCCAAGAGAATTTAAAACAACGTCATCATATAAGATTAGATTTTTGGAGTGCCTACTTAAAAAAAAGTAATAGTGTAAATAATTTATTTTCTAACATTTCTGCATCAAAAGATAATTGGATTGGTATAGGAATTGGCATGAGTGGGGTAAATTTAAACATGGTAGTTTCTAGAAGCTATGCAAGAGGTGAAATTTACTTTAACAGAGGTTCAAAAGAAGAAAATAAATGGTGCTTTGATTTCATTGAAGAGCGGAAGGAACAGATTGAAAAGGAATTTGGAGAGCCATTAATATGGGAACGCATGGATGACAAAGTTTCTTGCAGAATAAAAGCGCAACTAGATGGTGTTTCTATATTTGATAATCAAGACTGGGGAAAAATGATAAGTTACATGGTGGATGTATCACAGAGAATGGCAAAAATATTTCATAACCCAGTGAAGCAATTAAATCGCAAAATAAAATCTATATAATCATGGGTGCTATAGGCAAACCAGAACGTGCTTCTCAAGATAGAGTGATTCAACTTTTTCAAGATGAATTAGGGTATGCCTATCTTGGTGATTGGGAAAAAGAAGTCCGTACCCAACCTATTGAAGAGGGTCTATTAATAGAGTATCTAACTAAAGACAATAAGTATTCTAGCAAATTGGCTAAAAAAGCTGTAGATGCCTTTCTAAAAGCAGCCACTAATTTATCTGATGACTTATACGAAACCAACAAGACAGTATATAAATTACTCCGTTATGGTGTTACAGTCCGAGAAGAATTAAGTCAACCCAATGAAACGGTTTGGTTAATAGATTGGAAAAATCCAAGTAATAACAGTTTTGCTGTAGCAGAGGAAGTAACTGTTGCTGGTAAACATACAAAAAGACCAGATGTGGTTCTCTTTATTAATGGTATTGCCATTGGTATTATAGAGTTGAAACGAAGTAAAGTTGGTATTGAAGAAGGTATTCGTCAAAACTTAGACAATCAAAAACCAGAGTTCATTGAAAAGTACTTTACCACCATGCAATTGGTAATGGCTGGTAATGATACCCAAGGCTTGCGCTATGGAACTATTGAAACATCAGAGAAGTACTTTCTTAAATGGAAAGAAGAGAGTGAGAAAGAGTTTGATTATGTACTAGATAAGCATATATATCAGATTTGTGAGAAGTCTAGAATATTAGAGTTGATTCATGACTTTATAGTATTTGACAAAGGAGTTAAAAAATTATGTAGACCTAATCAATACTTTGGAATTACAGCAGCCCAGGAAAATATAAGAGCCAAAGAGGGCGGTGTCTTATGGCATACCCAAGGCTCTGGTAAATCCTTAACCATGGTATGGCTCACTAAGTGGATAAGAGAGAATGTAAAAGACAGCAGAGTACTCATTATTACAGACCGTGAAGAACTAGATGACCAAATACAAAAATTGTTTACGGGTGTAGATGAGAATATTTACAGAACTAAAAGCGGTAGAGACCTTATCAATGTATTGAACCACAAAACAGAAATGCTAATTGGCAGCTTGGTACATAAATTCGGGAGAAAATCGGATGAAGGTGATTATGATAGTTTCATTGAAGATTTAAAAGCTAGCTTAGGTAGTGACTTTAAAGCCAAAGGTGATATCTATGTGTTTGTGGATGAATGTCACAGAACACAATCGGGTAAACTCCATGATGCTATGAAGTTGATTCTACCAGATTCCTTATTTATTGGTTTCACTGGCACGCCACTGCTTAAAAAAGATAAGCAGAAGAGTATTGAGATTTTTGGTCCATACATCGGAAACCCTTACAAATTTGATGAAGCAGTTGAAGATGGAGTGGTGCTTGATTTATTGTATGAAGCTAGAGATGTAGAGCAATTTATTACAGACCAGCAAAGTATAGATGAATGGTTTGACGCTGAAACAAAAGGCTTAACCGATGTTGCTAAGGTAGAATTGAAAAAACGATGGGGAACCATGCAAAAGGTTCTGGGTTCTAAATCAAGACTAGAGAAGATTGTTTTCGATATCGTAAAAGATTTTAAAATAAAACCAAGATTATCTACTGGCGAAGGAAATGCCATGCTGGTTTCGGGTTCAGTGTACGCAGCATGTAAATATTATGAGTTATTTCAGAATGCTGGATTTAAAAACTGTGCTATCATTACATCTTACCAACCTCATCATGGTGATATAAAAGGAGAAGAAACGGGAGAAGATAACCCTACAGATAAGTTATTGAAGTATGAAGTGTATACTAAAATGCTTAATGGTAAATCTACCGAGGACTTTGAAGCTGATGCAAAAGCCAAGTTTATAAAAGAGCCTAGTAAAATGAAGCTGCTTATCGTTGTAGACAAGCTATTAACTGGTTTTGACGCACCATCGGCATCTTACCTATACATAGACAAGAAAATGCAAGACCATGGCTTATTTCAAGCGATATGCCGTGTTAATCGAGTTGATACAGATGATAAAGATTATGGGTATATCATTGACTACAAAGATTTATTTAAAAGCCTTCAAAATTCCATACAGGATTACACATCAGAGGTATTTGACAATTACGATGAAGATGATGTAAAAGGATTGCTGAAAGATAGGCATACAGAGAGCAAGGAACGATTAGAAACGTCTTTGGAAGCAGTAAGAGCCATGTGTGAACCTGTTCATCCAAAAGATGAGCCAACCTTTATAAAATTCTTTTGTGGTAATACAGAGAACCCAAAGGACATAAAAGATACCGAAGAAAAAAGAGTTGCTTTATATAAAGCAGTGGTATCATTAATTAGAGCCTATTCTAACGTAGCTAATGAAATGCACAAGCTGGGTTATAGCGATGCAGAAGCCAATTCTATTAAAGATGAGGTGAAGTACTACTCTGACTTAAGAGAAACAATTAAACAAGCCAGTGGAGACTATTTGGACCTTAAACGATTTGAGCCTGGTATGCGTCAGTTGATGGATATGTATTTGGATGCGAAATCAAGTGCCAAAATATCAGATTTTGAAAATAAATCATTGGTGGATTTGATTGTTAAGCTGGGTGATGAGGTAAAAGGAACTTCTGAGGATAAAAAGAAAAAAAGACAAGAAGCAGTTGCTGAAACCATAGAGAATAATGTTAGGAAGGTAATTATCGAAGAATCACAAACTAATCCTAAGTATTATGAGAAAATGTCGAAATTGTTGGATGAGATTATACAGCTTAGAAAACAAGGAACATGCGATTATCAAGATTATCTGGAAAAGATAAAAGAGTTAGCAACTAAAGTAGCTGAACCTTCCAGTGGTGAAGCATATCCTAACATTATAAACACAAGAGCCAAACAAGCACTCTATGATAATTTGAACTCTGATGAAGAATTAGCAACTATTTTAGACCGAGTAATTCTTGACAATAAACTTGATGGTTGGCGTGACGGTGGTATTAAAGAAAAGAAGTTGATGTTAGCAGTAAATCAAATTATTGTTGATGTAGATAAGACAATAGAGATAATGAATATAATAAAAGCACAAGGTGAGTACTAGTCAAAATAAAATAGCATTTGCTAATATTGAATTAGACGTAGTTCGTAAAGACATCAAAAATATGCACCTCGCTGTTTATCCTCCACATGGTCGTATTCGGTTGTCAGCTCCAAACAAAACAGACGATGAAGTTTTGAGGTTATTCGCTATCTCTAAATTAGGCTGGATAAAGAAACACGTAAAGAATTTCAAGGAACAAGCCAGAGAAACAAAACGCGACTATGTTTCCGGCGAAAGCCATTACTTCAATGGTAAACGATATTTATTGGATGTAATGCATCATGATGGATACAATAAAGTCAAACTTTTAGGGACTAATAAAATCCAGTTGTGGGTTAAGCCTGATGCATCTATCAGAGTCAAAGCTACCATTATGAAAGAATGGTATCGAAAGGAATTAAAGCAGCAATTACCTCAACTTATAGAAAAGTGGGAAAAGGTAATTGGTGTAAAGTGTAATGATTGGGGAGTGAAGCAAATGAAAACCAAATGGGGTGCATGTAACACAGAAGATAAACGCATTTGGCTAAATCTTGAATTGTCTAAGAAACCCGTAATTTGCTTGGAGTACATCTTAGTTCATGAGTTGGTCCATTTGCATGAAAGAAACCACAGTGATAGATTCATTGCACTCATGGATAAGTTTATGCCAAAATGGAGGATGCATAGAGATGAATTAAACAACCTTCCTGTTGTTCATAATGATTGGGGGTATTAAAACACTCTACTTACACCACCCAGCTAACAAGTGAACAATTCAAAAAAATATTTTATTAAATTTCATTGAACTGGTGTGTATAAATTTATACTTTTGATAAAGTATCAGGAGCATTAATTTGCACCAACCGACTTTCTCGAAGCACGGTGGTTTAGAATACGGGGCACTCGTCCAAAGTTAATCGAGATTCCACATTCTTTTCTTGGTCATAGTAAGTGTTTAATTTAAAACTATAATTATGGCAAATTTAAAAGGAGAAGTAACCTTCAAAGTCACATTTAATAATCTAGGGGTACCTGCGAGTATGTATTCATCTGCTATTATTCATAAAGAGTGTGCTGAACAAGTTTTCGCAAATGCTCCTATGTCAGGTATGGGATATAAGATGAAACCAAACTTTAAAGTAGAAATGATTAAGAATATCAAAAGGGATTTGTGATTGAGAAGTACGCTTTTGTGATAACACCCATTGCTTAATTGCTTTGGGCTTAGTAAAAGTTGTTAATTCTAAAATGTAAAGAGTTGATTATGAAATAATTTACAATTCTATTTTTAGTCAAGCCTCAGAGTTTTAAAAAATTGATTTATAGAGAAAACAATCAGCTTTATATAAAACTTATAAAACAAACAATGGCAAGTCTTCTCTTACTTCATTAGTAGCTTGTTTCATTCTTGGTAAAGTGTATTGTAAAATAGATAGCTACAGGGTAAGTATATAATCAGTATATATTTTAGGTATTGGCATTTGGCTGTATTGTTTATTTTCTACTAAAGTAATTTTTCTTATTCAAGCTATATAGTATCCAGACAGGGTAAATAAGGAAAAAAGGAATATCGTGCCACTCAACTGACTGAGGATTAACTATCAACATTATAAGACCACCTAGAAGAAAAACAACAGCTGAAATAAATCCTACCGTGTCTTGATGTTTTTTAAGTTTTTCCCACATATTGGTTATTTCAAAGTTAACAAAAATTAAGAACCCAAAGAATATTAGGTGGGTTGCTTAAACAAGAGCTTACTGAGGATATGCCTAGGGTTTAGGTAATATATCATTATACGAACGCTACCCCAAAAAGAAAAGTGGATTTAAAAAACCCCACCCCCCAAAATACAGCAACAAGAGTATTCAGTTTTTTAGCTTTTAAAAACAATGTCATAGTCCACGTCCTTACCAATATGCTTAGTTACATACTTACATACAGTCTCACTATCATAG
>Ga0209223_10005037_pt1 | contig 11795 bp, 9 predicted proteins | sample COG_06_FD_184750 | JGI IMG/M metagenome (GOLD analysis project Ga0209223, IMG submission 184750) | Pelagic Microbial community sample from North Sea - COGITO 998_met_06 (SPAdes) (version 2) | ecosystem: Environmental > Aquatic > Marine > Neritic zone/Coastal water | place: Helgoland, sampling...
GAATGGCATTGGCGGGTGATTGCGGATTGCCAGTTTCAAAGGCGCGCACTTCAAACGTGTTGCTGGCAAAAACCCGCTCGGCGAGGGTCATGTCAGGCTCGCCCCAATGTGGGTTAATCTCTGGCGCATTTTCGCCGCCACCGACCTCAAGCTTGGCAATCGCCGCGCGAACCGAATTGGGGATGTGGGTGTTGCGCCAGCCTTCGACAAGAATCTTGCCATTGCGGTCAATCATGCTGGCAAGCGCATGCGCCATCACCACACCTGGATTGGTTAGCAAGCCACCCCAGTTACCCGAATGATGCCCACCAGAATGCGATTCAAGCCGCATGGTGAAATTAAACACCCCGCGTGATCCCATGAAAATGGTTGGTTTGTCAGGGTGGATTCGCGGGCCGTCAGATGCGATAAACACATCGGCCTTGAATAAATCCTTATGCGCTGCGCAAAAATCCTTCAACCCGGGTGACCCGCGTTCCTCGCCCATTTCGATCAGGATCGTAACGTTAAAGCCAAGCTTGCCCCGCGTTTCGAGGACGGTCTTCAGGGCGGCGATATTGATTGTGTGTTGACCCTTATTGTCGGCGGTGCCGCGCCCATACCAGCGCTTGCCATCCTTGGTGATTTGCCATGGTGACATTTGATTGTCCCATTGCGTGTCATAGCCGGCAACAACATCACCATGACCATAGGTCATAACCGTTGGCAGATCATCGCCTTCGATGCGCCTCGCCACCAGAAACGGGCCTGCATAAGCTCGTGGATTTGGAAAGATTTCACAGGTAAAGCCAAGATCTGCTAGGCAGGGAACAAGCTCATCATCAAGATAAGCCTGCAGCGCGGCCTCGCAACCGGCAAGATTGCTTTCGGTCTTAAAGGCGATGCGGCGGGCGAGTTCGGCTTCAAACTCACCATTTTTGAAATAATTATCAATTTTGCTCAACGCCTGATCACGGCTCATTGTCACGCACTCCCCTTTTGACGGTCATATAACGCTATTTTCGTGAATTTAGAATAAGACTATCGCAATCTAAAAGTGAAGTTTATTCTCAGTCTGCAGTCTGTAGACGTCAAGGCTGTTTGGCTCTGCCTGAAATGAGGAGACGGTGCATGTTATCGCGTCTTTTATGTTTTATTATATCGCTGATATTCATGTCTTCGGCGCGCGCCGATACGGTATCGGGCATTGATCAAACTGAAGTGACAATCGGAGCCTTTGCCGAATTTGTCGCCGCCACCGGATTTCGCACCAAGGCCGAGGATGCGGGCGGGATGGTCTATGAGGCGGGCTGGGTGGTCAAGCCTGACTGGAACTGGCGTCACCCCTATGGGATTGCAAGCCCGCCAGATGAACCGGCGGTTCATATTACCTTTGATGAGGCAATGGCCTATTGCGACTGGCGCGGCCAAAGATTGCCGCATCGTGATGAATGGATTAGGGCTGGCTATACCGAGTTACGCCCTGATCCACCAGCATCTTTTCAGCGTGGCATGACCTATGAATTTCCAACCGGCAACAGCCCTGACGGTGCAAATTGTCTTGCCGAATGCGGTGCTGATCTGCGGCCGATTGCTGGCAAGCGTGACTATAGCCGCTATCTTGATCGTGGTTTTGGCCATGCACCGGCAGGGCAAACAAAAGCGGGGGTCAATGGTCTGTTTGATATGGGCGCGAATGTCTGGGAATGGGCGGTGATGGGCAATGGGTCATCCCAGGCAACAATGGGGGGGTCATGGTGGTATGGTGCCGATCAGATGCGATCAGATTATGGCGCCACCAAGCCGCGTGATATGGCGGTTGTCTATATCGGGTTCCGCTGCATCGCTAAATGACCAAAGACCAATAACCCAGAATCAAGTAATCCAAAATTAAATACCCCATCAAGCAAATGCCGCTTTGACGCTTGGCCATCATTTGAAAATAGGTAAACGGCGTCACTGTTGTGTGGGAATTGAACAAAATTAGACGTTCAGCGGGTAGTTTGCTTAAAACGTCACGGTAGGTTTTGACTGCTATTCATTTTTGCGCTTGCCAAAAGGGCGCGTTCGCTTTGGGAGAATTCACCTATGTCTGATCTTGTTGATTTTGGTTTTGGAACACAAATCCGCAAATCTCCTTATTTTGACGCTACGGTGAAATGGGGTGCAAAGGCATTTTCAGTTTATAATCATATGTATATTCCGCGCGATTTTGGCGACCCTGAACAAAATTTCTGGAATCTGGTCAATCATGCGATTTTATGTGATGTCGCGGTTGAACGTCAGGTTCAGGTCACTGGCCCCGATGCTGCAAAATTTGTTCAATATCTAACCCCGCGCGACCTCAGCAAAATGGCGGTTGGTCAATGTAAATATGCGCTTATCACCAATGCCGAAGGCGGTATTTTGAACGACCCGATCATTTTGCGGCTGGAAGAAAATAAATTCTGGATCTCGCTTGCTGATAGCGATGTTCTTTTCTGGGCGCAAGGTGTTGCCGTTCATGCTGGTTTTGATGTTCATATTTGTGAGCCTGATGCCTCGCCGGTTCAGCTTCAAGGGCCACGATCAATGGATATTATGAAGGCGTTATTTGGCGAAGGTATTGCCGATCTGAAATATTACTGGCTTCGTCATTTAACGCTTGATGGTATGGAACTTGTGGTGTCTCGAACCGGATGGTCAAGCGAGCTTGGTTATGAAATCTATCTTCAAGATGGCAAGCTCGGTACCGAATTATGGGATCGGATCATGGCTGCCGGACAAGAATTTGGCTTAAAGCCAGGGCATACATCGAGCATTCGCCGGATTGAAGGCGGCATGCTGTCTTATCATGCCGATATGGATATCAATACCAATCCGTTCGAGCTGGGGCTTGACCGGCTGGTTGCGCTTGATGAAGCACATGATTTTGTTGGCAAATCAGCGTTGCTGGCCATTCGTGAAAAAGGCGTGTCACGCAAACAGGCTGGATTGATCTTGCATGGCGCGCCATTGACTGCGCCAAACACGAAATTCTGGCCAGTTATGAAAAATGGTAAGGTGATCGGCAAGGTGACGTCAGCTGTCTATTCGCCGCGGCTTGAGCAGAATATCGCGCTTGCCATGATCGATTCCCAGGATCATGAATTGGGCGCACAATTTGATGTCAAGGCTGCACAGGGCCTGTGCAAAGCCGATCTGGTTGAAATGCCATTTTACGACCCAAAGAAAAATATCGCCAAAAGCTAGTGCCAGCCTCTATGATTGTGTGTCACTAAAGGGTATGCCTTGCCGGTCGCAACCGGACTTAATCATGGGGTAGATTTACCGTAAGGCATAGAGGGCGAAATATGGGAAGAAAAATCAGACGTGTTGTGACCGGCCATGATGAAAATGGTGTGGCAACGGTGATCATGGATGGAGATGCTGACTGTATTTTACAGCGTCCCAATCGTCCCGGCGTGACCTTGACAAATTTATGGCAGAACACCAAAACCCCAGCGGCAATGGAACGGCATGACGATCCGGTAACTGGTCCGTTGATTCTGCATCCACCTAAAAATGGTTCGGTTTTTCGCATTGTCCAGTTTGATCCGGAAAATCCCGACGAGCTGGCCAAGCTTGATGGCAAAGCGGCATTTTCGGAAATGGGCGCTGCTGCGAATGTTGTTGAAGGCGCGCGCCACCCTTTTATGCACCGCACTGACAGTCTGGATTATGCGGTGGTTTTGACCGGCGAAATCTACATGATGATGGATGAAGACGAATATCTGGTCAAAGCTGGTGATGTGATCGTCCAGCAGGGCACTAACCATGCTTGGTCGAACCGTGGCACTGAACCTTGCCAGATTGCCTTTGTCCTGATTGATGCCGAAAAGGACTAGTCAGTGACAAGGCCGGCTATTTAATTTGCCGGTCTAGTTTGGGCTGGTGATATTTTTCATCACGCCAAGAAACTGTGCCACTTCAGCGGCACTGTTATAATGACACATTGATACCCGAATACAGCTATCAAGGCCAAGTGGATCAAGAACATTTCCGGAATAATGATCGGCTTTGCGAAGATGGGTTCTGACCCCTTCGCTGTTCAGGCGGGCGACAACATCTTTTGAATCGATGCCATCAACATAAATCGAAACCAACCCTTCACGCGCTGGATTATCAACGCCGCCAATGATATGAACATGCGCCATTTCAGCAAGGCCGGGCAAATTGCCAGTGCCGTGAATCATGGCATCGGTTAGCACCTGTTCGTGATCATGGATGGCATTGCCAGCGGCTTCAAAACGGGTGCGTTGATCATCGCTGTCACAAACCTGACTGCCAAGCCATTCGATATAGTCAACAACATCAGACATGGTGGCATAGGCGCCGGTATCGCGCGTGCCAAGTTCCCAATTTTCGGTTGGCCCACCAACAAGACTGTCATGCGGCAGCGCGGCCATACGGTCAGAAATCCACGCAAGGCCATAGCCATGCCGCGAAAACATTTTATAAGGCGAAATGACATAACCATCAACATCATAGGTGCTGATATTAATCTGCCCATGGGCGGCATGCTGGATACCGTCAACAATGATGAAACAATCAGGGCTAACCGCGCGGATCGTTTTCGCAATGGCGGCCACATCCATGCCCATGCCGGTGACCGGTGATGTGTGCAAAATCGTTGCAACGCGTGTGTCTTTTGAGATATGACTTGCATAGGCATCAGCGGTGACAAGCCCTTTGGCATCATCATGCGTTATTAGAACATGTTCCTTGCCGCTAATCGGCGCCCAGCGCCCGCAGGCGCTCCTGGTTGCGGGATGTTCAATTGTCGAGCCAAGCACAACCCCGTCTTTTGCCGTACCAAGACAGGCATTCATCACCAGACGGAAAATCAGTTCAGTACCGCTTTCGCCAACAAAAAACTGCCCCTTTGGCGCATTCATAAAAGCGCGCAAATCTTGTTTGGCCTTGTCAATTACGCGAACCAGCTCACGCGAGCCCGGATTGTCACGACCCTGATTATCGGGGATCGCTGCATATTTTGCCGATGTGTCAACGATCTTGCTAAGCGTCAGGGCGCCGCCCGCATTTTCAAAGAAAACGCGTGGCCCTTGAACCGGACAGCTATCAATCTGGGCAAATTGGCCGCGAATATTTTTAAGAAGTTCAGCAGAAATTCTGGTCATGACAGATTGCTTTCAAAACGGAAGGTGAAACAGATTTAACCACAGAAAACCAGAAGGTAAAGGCGAATTTGATCGGGTGATCGGACAAGCTGACATAATCTTTGCAGTGGCAATGCCAGATCAATTGAAAGCCCTCATGCGTTAGTGCTAATATCCAGCCATGCAGCCCAAAGTGATCATTGTCTGGTTCAAACGTGACCTTCGTGTGTTTGACCATGCGCCGCTGGCCAATGCGGTGTGTGACGCTGATTTCGTTTTGCCGCTTTTTGTCGTCGAGCCGGATTATTGGCGATTGCCAACGTCATCAAGGCGGCATTGGTGTTTTGTGAATGACTGTCTTCACGAGCTGGATGCCAGCCTTGCAGCGCTTGGGCAGCGGTTGATTTTGCGCATTGGCGAGGTAACTGACGTGCTGGATGAGCTGTCGCGCCATGTGCAAATTCAGGCGATCTATGCGCATGAAGAAACCGGCGATGCGTGGACCTATGCGCGTGATCGAAAAATGCATGCCTATTGCCAGCGGGCGAAAATACCATTTCGGGAATCACCGGCAAATGGTGTTGTTCGCCGGTTGAAAAACCGTAATGATTGGGCGGCGATACGCCATCAACGCATGCAGACAAACCGGATTCCACGCCCAGCCAGCCTGCCAGCCTTGCCCCTGCTGCAAAGCGAGGCGATCCCGCAAAAAGATGACCCGCTTTTTGGGGCGGCTCTCGACCAATTGCCAGCAAGTGGCAAAACTGCCACCCAGCCGCATGTGCAAACGGGTGGGCGCAAAGCGGCCATTGCCCTGCTTACCTCATTTTTGCGAGATCGAAGTCAATTCTATATCAAGAATCTAGCCTCGCCATCACAAGGGCCGGATACATCAATGCGATTATCGCCACATCTAGCATGGGGAACGATGTCATCGCGTGAGGTAGAGGCCAGCATCAGCAATTATCTAGGCAATCCGGAAAATAATATCACCACAGCCAAGCGCCGCGGTTGCCGTGCGGTGATGTCGCGGCTGGCTTGGCGCTGTCATTTCATGCAAAAGCTTGAAGACCAGCCAGATATTGAATGGGCAGCAATGCACCCGCTTTATGAAACGGTTCGTAATGATACAGATGAAGATGCCAGTCGCAAAGCGGCCTATCTAGCTGCATGGAAAGCAGGGCAAACCGGCTATCCGATGATTGATGCCTGCATGCGTTCGTTGAATCATCAAGGCTGGATTACTTTTCGGATGCGGGCAATGCTGGTCAGTTTTGCCAGCTATCATCTATGGCTCGATTGGCGGTTAACCGCGCCCTATCTGGCGCAATTATTTACCGATTATGAAGCTGGCATTCATTACAGCCAGTTTCAGATGCAATCGGGGGTGACTGGCATCAACACAATCCGCATCTATAATCCGGTCAAACAATCGATTGATCATGATCCTGACGGGCAATTTATCCGCCGCTGGGTGCCTGAACTGGCGCATTTGCCACCACAATGGATTCATCAGCCGCAGGCCATGCCGCCGGTCGAGGCTGCGGCGATGGGCTGGGTCATTGGTCGTGATTACCCGCTGCCCATTGTCGAGAATGCAGCGGCCATGCGCGCGGCGCGTGATCGCATTTATGCCGTCCGGAAAAGCGATCAATTCAAGGAGATGGCGCGTGTTGTCTATCAAAAATTAGGAAGCCGCAAACCGGCTCCAAAAAGGCCGCGCCGCAAAATCAATGACGCGCAACCTCGCCTGATTTAACTCCACCTTATTTAACTCGGCATTGGTTTGATCATGCTCGCCGGATTGGGGTGTCATCAATATGGCTTTGCGCTTCGTCAAGCATCTTGATAACAGCCGCCTCAAGTGCGCGCTCAAAGGCCATTGCTGCACGCGATAGCGGGCGGCGCTTTGGCGTGATAATCGAAAACTGATAGGTGATCTTTGGCGCAAATCGGCGAAAGGCAATATCGTTATTATTTGACCAAAGACGGCGATGAATCCATGCATTTAACGGGCTAAAGACGCCAAAGCCCGCGCCTGATCCGATAATTTCATATTGGGCGGCGCCATTCTGCATCTGGAATTTTGGATCGAAATCGACCCCAGCTTTGTCAAAAGCCGCTTTTAGCGCCTTGGCAATATGATGGTCGGGTAAAAAGCTGGCGCAGGGGCGGCCTGTCAAATCTGCTGGCTCGATCACCGATTTTGCCAGAAGCGGATCCCCCTTTTGTAAGGCGCAAACGCAATCAACATTAAAACGCCGACAGTGAATTAAATCACTTTCCTTGCCACGCTCGGCGAGGCCAACATCGAATCGCTGTGTTTCCATGCTTGAAATGACTTCAGGCGATCCTTGAACCGCAACTTGAAAATTGGCCTTTGGGTGTTTTTTCGAGAATTCGGCAATGATGCCCGGCAAGAAATGATCCCCGAAGACGGGCATTGAACTGACATTTATTTTTATTGGGCTTGCCTCGCCACCCGATTTCAATAATTGTTTCAGATCATTAACCTGATCCAAAATTTCAGTTGCTCTGTCGAGCAGAAAAAAAGCCTCAGGAACAGGAATTAAACGATTCTTCTGGCGCTCGAATAACCGGCAATTCATGGTTCTTTCAAGCTCTTTGACGGTTGCGCTCAAGGCTGGTTGTGTGCGCCCTAAATGCCGTGCTGCGGCAGAAATTGACCCAGTCTTCATGATTTCGCAAATGACGGTCATCTGCCATAGACTAATCATTTTCTGCCTTTTGTTTTTTGCTTGATATCATATGATAACCCATAAGAATTATTTATGGTATTAGAATAATTTATAATTTGTCTTAATGGAAAATCTCACACTAAAGTAGTGCCAATGTCATCATGTTGAATGATGCCAAAAATAGGCAAATAAGGAAACCTTGATCTACAAAAAGATCCCTTGGGTCAAGGCATTTTCCTTTATTTGTTTGGCGAAGCGTTTGGCTGAAAAAAGGCTGTAAAGGCAATTGGCTGCAACTGCTTTACTAATTTACGTAACGATAGTGGAGGAACCCATGAAATATTTAAGCAAGCTGTTTGCAACAGCTCTGGTTTCATTGCTTGCAATGGGCAGTGTTGCTCAGGCTCAAGACATGAAATTTTTTCGTATTGGCACCGGTGGAACTGGTGGTACTTATTACCCGATTGGTGGCTTGATTGCGAACGCAATTTCAAACCCCCCAGGTTCGCGCCCTTGTGACAAAGGCGGTAGCTGCGGTGTTCCTGGCCTAGTCGCGATTGCTGTTTCAACAACTGCATCAGTCTTCAACGCTAATGCGATTCAGGCAGGCTCGCTTGATGCCGGTCTGGCAGGGGCGCAAACTGTTGTTCAGAGCTATAAGGGCGAAGGCAAGTTTGTGAACAATAAAAAAGATAAAATCCGCGTCATTGCAAATCTCTATCCAGAAAGCATGCATTTGGTGTTGAAAAAGGGTACAAAGCTGAACAGCCTGAAAGACCTCAATGGTATGAAGGTTGGCGTCGCTGCCGCGGGTTCTGGAACGCAGGTATCTGTTCGTATGATCCTGAAGCATTATGACATTAAAGCCGATGAGTATGAGTTGAATGTTGGACAAAGCGCCCAGCGTCTCGCTGATGGCCAGATTGATGCATTCTTCTATGCTGCTGGTACTCCGCTCTCATCTTTGATTCAGCTTGGTTCAACCAAGGGCTTTGATCTTTACAGCTTCTCAGCTGATGAGCAGAAGGCCATCAATAAGATCATCCCTTACTATGTTGAAGACGTCATTGAGGCCGGTGTTTATGAAAATATCGGTTATAATGTCAGCACTGTAGCGGTGAATGGGCAGCTCATCACATCAATTGATCAGCCTGCTGACCTTATCTATGACATCACAAAAGCATTGTGGAACAAGAACACTCGTAAGCTGCTTGATAAAGGCCATCCGAAAGGCAAGGCTATTCAACCGTCAACAGCTTTGAAAGGTGTTTTGATTCCATTACATCCTGGTGCCGAGCGCTTCTATAAAGAAGCTGGCTTAATGTAATCTCACATTCTTTGTTAGGGCGGTCGTGTGCTGCCCTAACAGATACATTTATTAAAAACTGCAGCTCAATCAGGGGAAGAAAGTCATGGAAAAATTCAGTCTTGAGCGCGCCCTCTCGCTTGAGAGCAAGTACGATGACTCTCTTGCAACGCGGCCAATAAGTGAATGGCTATCAAAATTTGTTTTTTCATTTAGCATAATTTTTGCTCTCTACCATTACATTACCTCTGGCATTGGCGTACCGGTTGACTATTGGCATATGGGTGCTCATATGTCCGGCGTTCTTATTTTAATTTTTATCTCTTTTCCTGCGTTCAAACGAGCCCAATCAAGTCCACTAGATGCGCAGCCCTGGTGGAGTTTTGCTGGGGTGCCGATCTATGATTGGCTGTTAATGATTGCTGGCGTGACAGCATCGCTTTATGTCGGCTTTAGCTGGTATGGGTTTGAGTTCAATTTTTTGGGGTTAAGCTTAGTGGTGCCTGAACAAGTCTTGCGCATGGGTGTTCCCCTGCCAATTGACGTGTTTTTTGGAACTGTTTTGATTTTCGTGCTGCTTGAAGCGGTGCGTCGCACGATTGGCATAATCGTTCCCATCATTATTCTGTTATTTACTGCTTATGCGATATTTGGGCAATCAATTCCCATTCAAATCATGAAGCACCCTGGTCTGAGCTGGTCACTTTTTGTCAATAACATGTATTTCCCTGATCTCGGAATATACGGAGTTACTTTGTGGATTGTCTCGACAGTGGTGTTCCACTTTGTACTGTTTGGCGTTTTAGCTCAACGCATTGGCCTTGGGCAATTCTTCGTTGACTTGGCTACTGTTGCTGCAGGCAGATATACAGGTGGGCTGGCAAAGGTTTCGGTTGTGTCTTCAGCCTTGTTTGGCACCATCTCGGGATCGTCAATTGCCAATACCGTGTCAACTGGTTCGCTGACCATTCCTAATATGAAAAAAAGTGGTTATCCCGGACATTTCGCAGGTGGCGTGGAAGCTGCTGCAAGTGCTGGTGGACAAATCACGCCGCCCATTATGGGTGCTGCGGCTTTTGTCTTGGCTGAGTTTCTTGAAATTTCATACACTACAGTGGTGATTGCAGCAGCGGTGCCCGCAGCGATGCACTACATTGGTGTTATGTCGATTGTCCATTTCAAAGCCAAAAAGTTAGGTCTGAAAGGCCTTAATTCTGACCAAATACCTCAATTCTTGGCAGTGCTTAAGCAAGGTTGGATGACAGCTATCCCGCTTGTAGTGCTGATTTATGTGTTATTTTCTGGCTATTCACCTCATATGGCAGCGTTTTGGGGTATTACCGCTATCTTGATTGTCGGTTTTATCAATCCTAATCACCGTATAGGGGTTGGTGATTTGCTGGCAGGTGCATCGCAAGGTGTGAAATACGCCTTGTCGGTTGGCGCGGTTTGTGCGGCGATTGGCATAGTTGTTGGCGTGGTGAATGCCACTGGCCTTGGTTTCCGTTTGGGGTTTATGGTGACCAATAGTGCGCTTGGCATGGGCGAAGCGGTTCAAGGTTGGTTCAGTTATATTCCGCTGATTGATTTCTCATTAGATGATATCACCCTGTTTATTTCGCTCGTGTTGATTGCGGTCACTTGTATCCTTATGGGCGCAGGCCTCCCAACAACCGCGCTTTATGTGATGTTGGCAACTGTGGCTCAGCCAGCGCTGGCTGGGCTCGGTGTTCCGCCGCTTGCAGCGCATCTGTTCGTTTTATATTACGGGGTGATTTCTGAGATAACACCTCCAGTTTGCGCCTCGGCCTATGCGGCGGCTGGTATTGCTGGTGCGAACCCGTTCAAAACTGGGCTGTCGGCCTTTTCACTTGGAATTGGCAAGCTGTTGGTACCAATGGTGTTTGTCTATTCACCGGCAATGTTGATTGTTCTTGATGATTATTTCACCTATGCCGAATTTTTCCAGACAACCATTACATGTGCTTTGGGTGTGTTTATGATTTCCGCATCGGTCGCAGGTTATTTTTTTGTTTCAATGAATGGGCCAAGCCGTGTCGTATTTGCATTAGCTGGTTTGCTTTTGGTCTCGCCAAGCGCGACTGCGGCTCTTTATTCACTCATCTTTGCGTCGCCGGTTTTGGTGTGGCAAATTTATGCACGCTATTTTATCCGGGAGTCGCAACCAGGAGTGACCTGATGCATCCGGCATCGCGCGATACGCAAACCGCTTATCAATGGGGTGATGGCGGAGTTGGCTGGCCACTTGTCGAGACCGAGGGTCTGCTTGTGATTGAAGAAACCTTGGCATCTGGCTGCGGCGAAAAACATCACTATCATAATCAAGCAGCGCAATGTTTCTACATGCTGGCGGGGCGTGCGGTGATGCAGTTTGCTGAGGGTCAGACTGTCAAGATTGACACCGGCATGGCATTGCATATCCCGCCTAAAACCCGTCATGCAATTGTTAATCAAACCGACGAAGAAATCCGCTTTTTGGTGATATCGGCGCCATCATCACGCGGCGATCGGCATGAAGGGGAGCAGGACAAATGACACTGCCGCAAAGCCGGATTGATGTTGCTGTTATTGGGGCCGGCATCATTGGGGTTTGCACCGCGCTTGAACTTGCTGAACGCGGCATGAAGGTTACGATTTTTGACCCTGCGCCGG
>Ga0209223_10005040_pt1 | contig 11794 bp, 4 predicted proteins | sample COG_06_FD_184750 | JGI IMG/M metagenome (GOLD analysis project Ga0209223, IMG submission 184750) | Pelagic Microbial community sample from North Sea - COGITO 998_met_06 (SPAdes) (version 2) | ecosystem: Environmental > Aquatic > Marine > Neritic zone/Coastal water | place: Helgoland, sampling...
GAATCGGCCAACTGACAACTTCACGATGTCCTTAGAATGAAGCCGGTGCTTTCATCCAGCTTTCCGAAGCTCAACGGATGAGCGTCACGTGGCCGCAGAATTGTCGGGGGCCTGTGCAGAAGGGGTTTGTGGCCTCGATTTCATCGGGCTCTTCGCCGCTGAGGGTCAGCGTTACCTTCCAATTGTAGACCTCGTTCTGGGCGAAATAGTCAAACTCATCGAAGCGCCCACGGTCCACATCTCCCTTCCAGAACTCCTCGTAGTCTTCGGTTTCAAACACCACGGTGCCCCACCTGTCGAAGACTTGAAATTTGTAGCGCTGGATGAGGTTTACGCCTCGAATGATCGGTTTGAATCCATCATTGATGCCGTCTCCGTATCCATTGCTTGCCGGGGTGAAGGCGTTGGGCACAAACACGGAGACCTTGTCGTCGATGACCAGCAGGTCTACTGCGATGTCGGAACAGCCAAATTCGTTTTGGACAGAGAGTGCGACTTGGTACTCACCGGGTTCGTCATAACGGTGCAGGGGGTCGGGAATAAAACTCCCGTTGCCGTCGCCAAAGGTCCAATTCGTGGCGAAGGCAGTGTTGCTTTCGTTGGTGAATTGAAACGAGGTGTTCTCGGGTGACGCAGCCAGGGGCACGTATGAGAAGCCCGCCAATGGGACGGGGTGGACGGTGAAGTCCTCCGCCAGGTTGAGCGTGTCCGTGCACCCTTCTGGGCTGGTCGCAACGATGTAGGAAGTGAAGGTGCCCACTTGGTCGATGACCAGTCCTTCGGTGGGCAGGGGGCCGTCATAGATGTTCTCGATGTAGAGCGAGGTGGCCTGACTGTAGGAGCTGAGGTCTTGAAAATCTACGGCCAGTGGGTTGCAGCCGATCCGCGGGTTGGCCGTCAGGTTGGCCGTAGGGGCGAGGTGCACGGTGAAGTCGTTTTCGGTCACGTCCGCACAGGCGTAGTTGTTGGTGGCTGTCAGCGATACCGTGTACGTGCCGATCGCATCTGCGGTGAAGGTGGGGGCGGTCCCAGTAATGGGAGGGGTTCCGTTCACGGACCAACTGTGGTTGATGGAGCCGGTGCTGAGGTTTTCGGTGATGATGTCAACCGGAAAGAAGCAGCTTTCGATTTCATCCAATGCAAAGGCGGCTGCGGGAGTGGGCAGGACGGTGATGGTGGTTTGGACCGTATCGGAGCACAATTGTCCGCTTTCTGCGACCAGGGTCACAGTGTATTCTATGGGGTCCAGGCCGGTATTGGCAAACACATGTGTGGGCGCCTGTTGGAACCCGAACTCGCTGCCATCTCCAAAGTCCCATGTTTGGAACAGACTGCCTGAAGATGTGTTGGTCAACGTCACGCTCAACGGGGCGCAACCCAATCCGTCGTCGAGGTCGATGCCGGCGACGGGGTTGGGAAAGACTTCGACATCGAGGCTGGCTGCTGCGGTGCAGCCTGTCAGTGGGGCTTCGGTCGAGAAGGTGACGGTAAATGTTCCCGCATCTCCGTATGTGTGCTCGGTTGTGAGGCCTGCGCCGGTGGTGCCGTCCCCGAAGGTCCAGTCGGCGTTGCCGGGGTTATCGCTCGTGGCCGCAAATGCAAATGGAGCCCCGACGCACGCTGAAGGGTCTGCGACGGAGATGGTGGCCGAAGGAATGGGGTGGACGACCACCGGCAGCTGCAGGGTGTCGTAGCTGCATCCGTTGGTCACGAACTGGGTGACCGTGTAGGTCCCGGGGTCGCTGAAGCTGGTTATAGCGACGGGGGTGGCGGCAAAGTCGCCGTTGTCGAAATCGTAGCTGACGGCGGTGGTGGCGCTGCTGAAATCCTCAACGGTGAGCGAGAGCGGAGCGCATCCGTCCTGGGTGCTCAGGGTGAAGAAGGCCTCCACTTGGTTCGGCAGGACCAGCACGTTGCCGGTGGCGGTATCCGCCCCGCATTGGTTGACCCCGATGAGGGTCACGGTAAAGACCTGTTCCACCGTGTCGACGGCGTACCAGTGGTCTGGAGGATCGGCTCCGATGAAGCCCGTGCCGTCTCCGAAATCCCAGGTGACGTCGTCGGGAAGGCCCACGGAGGCGTTCATGATGTTCATCTCGAAGGGCGAGCAGACGGTGTCTTCCTCGAAGGCGAACACCATGACCGGCGTGGGGTAGACGACGATGGCGTCGCTCACGGCATCGCTGCCGCAAAGGTTCGTGGCGGTGAGGGAGACGGCATAGTCGACGATGCTGTCGCCTTGGGCGAAGTTGAGCGCGGGCGGTGCCTCACCGATGTAGCCATTCCCGTTGACATCCCAAGTGAAGGTGCCGTAGGGTGCGTCGCTCAGGTTGGCGAATTGCACGTCGAGGGGAGCACAACCGGAGTCGGGCGTGAGCAGAAGGTTGGCCGTCGGTGGGTGGGTGATGGTGACTTCCTGATCGGTGGTGTCCACGCATCCAAAGTTGTTGTAGGCCTCGAGGATGATGGTGTACGTGCCATCGCCGGGAAAGGTGAAGGCCGGTGTGAATGCGGTGGAGCTGCCTACCCCGCCGAGGTCCCAATCCTGGCTGGTGCTGCCTGTACTGAGGTTCTCCAAGGGAAGGTCGAGGTTGGAGCAGCCCAGGGTGTCGGCCGTAAAGGTGGCCACCGGCACGGGGTGGATGGTGACGGCGTGGACGATGGTGTCGCGGCAGCCCGTCGCCGGGTCTTCGTACCAGTACGCCGGGCTGTAGTTGCCTGGGGCGATGCCGCTGGCAAACGCACCCGTGGCGGGGTCCAGGACACCGTTGCCGTACCACGTTCCGCCCAAGGGGGTGGCGTTGGTTAGGGTGACGGTGCCGAGGTTGTTGCAGAAGGCGTCGGGGGCAGCGAGGTCGAGCACAGGAAGAGGATCGATGGTCAGTTCCATCTCGTCTTCCGTGTAGCAGGTGCCGATGCCGTAGGAGAGCAGGTAGGTATAGGTGCCGGGAGTGAGGATGCCCGGGCTCAGGAGGCCCGTGGCGGGGTCGAGCAGGCCGGCGGCAGCGCCCGGCGAGGTGCCGGCCCAATCGATGTCGGCCGAGGGAAAAAAGCCGCTGGGCTGCAGGGGGAAGGCGTTGTCGCAGGCGACGAGGTCGGGACCGGCATCGGCCACAAGGGGCTCGGCGATGTCCACCGCGATGGAGGCGGTATTGGTGCACCCTGTGGTGTTGGCCGTAAAGGTGTAGACGGCGGTGAAGCTGCCCGCTCCACTCACGCTCGGATCGATGGTGCCGTCGGGCGAAACCGCAGGATCAAAGGCGCCAAGGCCCGACCAGCTTCCCGTTCCGCCCTGCGTGAGGCCGGGCGAGAAATTGAGCAAGGTCCCGTCGATGGGCTGGTTGCAGAAGGTGGTGTCAGCGCCGGCGTCGACGGTGGGAATCTCCTGCACGGTCACCACGTGGTCCACCGTGTCGCGGCAACCGGTGGTGGGATCCTCGTACCAATAGATGAGGTCGAAGGTGCCCGGTCCCGTGGCGGCGTCCTCGGTTTGGAACCCGCCGGTACCATCCGCTCCTGGCCCTTCCCAGGTGCCCCCTGCGGGACTCGGCGGGGACAGGGCGATGTTGCCATCGTTGCCGCAGAAGATGTCCGTACCCGTGGTGGAGACGGCGGGAAGCGGATCGACGTGGACCTCCATTTCGTCCTCGGTGTAGCAGGTGCCGTTTCCGTAGGACAGCAGATAGGTGTAGTCGCCCGGTGTGAGGAGGGCAGGATCGATCAGGCCCGTGCTGGCATCGAGCAGGGCGGCCGCTCCGACTCCGCTTCCGCTCCACGTGACATTGCTGGTTGGGAAGAATCCGGCGAGCTGCAGGGGTCCGGCGTTGTCGCACACCACTTCGTCTGCACCGGCATCGGCGTCCACCGGATCGGTGATGTCCACAAGAATGGTGTCCGCGTTGATGCAGCCCGTAGCGGCCTCCGTGTAGGTGTACACCACATCAAAGCTGCCCACTCCGCTCACGTCGGGAGTATACACCCCATTGGCGTCCAAGGCTCCCGCCGCGCCGAGCAGCCCCGTCCAGTAGCCGGTGCCCGCTTCGTTGAGGCCGGGACTGAAGCCCAGCAGTACCCCGGGAATGTCGGTGTTGCAGAAGACGGTATCATCCCCCGCGTTCACGTTGGGCAGGGCGAGCACATCGACGGTGAGGCTTTCGGAGGCCACACACCCGGTCGCGTCCGTGGCGGTCAGGGTCGCCGTGAACGCATTGCCGGAGGCGATTTCCATCTCCGCGCTGGCGCTGGTGCTGCTTCCGGTTCCGATCGCTCCTCCCACACCAGGATTCCAGCTCCAATCATAGGGGGCAGAGGCGCCCGAGAGCGTGGCGGAGAAGACGACGGTGCTGTCATCGCATACGCTCACATCGTCGGCCGAAAGTGCAATGGCCGGCAGGGGCCGTACCTCCAGGTTGCGCGTGTCCACGCTCTCGCAGGTTCCCGTGCCGATGGTGTAGGTCAAGGTGTAGTCTCCGGGTCCCAGTGGCCCCGCATCGACGGTGCCGGCGGGGTCGGTCACGCCCGGTCCCGTCCAGCCGCTCGCCGTCACCGGGCTGAACCCGTCGAGGACAAAAACGGTGTCGATGTCGCAGATGCTCAAATCGGGGCCGGCGTCGGCCACCTGCGGCACGATGACTTCCACCACGGCGGTGTCGGTGTTCAGGCATCCGTTGCCATCGGTGAAAGCATATATCACTTCGTGCACCCCCGGTCCCACATCGGAAGGCAGGAAGGTGCCGGTGGCGGGGTTGGAGATGCCGTTTCCGCTCCATGTACCGCCCGGCGGTGAGAACCCGCCGAGGTCCACCGGGATGGGTTGATCGCAGAACTGCACGTCCACTCCGGCGTCCACGGTGGGCAGGCTCCACACGGTGACGGTGACCGTGGCGGCTTCACTGCAGCCATTGGCGTCCGTTACCGTCAGGGTGGCCGCGAAGGTGGAGCCGTCGTCGGCTGCGACGGTGGTTGACGCGGAAGTGGTCGTGGCCGTTTCGGTGCCGACGGTAACCCCCGGGTCCCATGCAAAGCTGTAGGGTGGCTGCCCGTCGGTTACAGTGGCATTGAAGTCCACCGACCCGCCGTCGCAGAGCGCGGTGACTGAAGCGGTGAGGTTGATGGCGGGGCGGGGCAACACGGTCAGGGTGCGCGTATCGATGCTCTCGCAGGTGCCCGATCCAAAGGTGTAAGTCAAGGTGTAATCGCCTGGAAGGAGAGGGCCGGCATCCACTGCGCCGGTTGGGTCGGTAATGCCCGCTCCGCTCCACACTCCTCCGGTGATCGGTGTGAAGGCGTCGAGGACCAGGGCGGTATCGATGTCGCACACGGTGAGGTTGGGTCCGGCTTCCGCTTCCTGCGGCTGAACGACTTCCACGTCGACCGTCGCGGCATTGGTGCATCCGAATCCATCGGTGTAGGTGTAGGTTAATGTGGTGATGCCCGTGCCCGCAACGGAAGGGACGAAGGTTCCGTTGGGATCGGAGACGCCCGGCCCGCTCCAGTCGCCACCGTTTGGCGTAGCTCCGGTGAGTGAAGTGGGAATCGCCTGGTCGCACAGCACGTCTTGCGCAGGAGCGTCGACCGCAGGAAGGGGATGCACGGTGACGTTGGCGGAGGTGGTCCCCTCGCATCCTTCGGTAGAGGTGGCCAAACCGCTCAGGAAGATGTCGGTCGTACCGGCTGTGGAGTCAATGGTGGCGGGTGCGGTCGCATCGAAGTCCCAGGTCACGCTGGCTCCGCTCGGTTCAGACAGGGTCGCTTGGAAGGCTGCTCCTTCGCACAGTTCCACCGGTGCGGCGATGGAGGGACTTGGCAAGGGGTGTACCGTGAAGGTATTGTCGTCCGTGGAGTAGCAACTGCCGGTGCCGTTTTCCAGGGTCAGCACATAGGTACCCGGTGCTATGCTCGGGTCCAGCGTGCCGTCGGCTGCGATGCCCGTTCCGGACCATGCGCCGGTGTTCGGGCTCCAGTCTGTCACGGCAAGGGGTGCATCGCCCAGGCAGGCCTCCACTGGACTTCCCGCCTCGACCTGTACGAAGGCCTCGACCTCCACGATTCGGATGTCCTCATCGCTGCATCCATTGGCATCCACATAGGTGTAGGTCAGCTCATAAGTGCCGACTCCCGCTGGCGTGAAGCTGTCTGCTCCCGTCAGGCCTGTACCGCTCCAAGTTCCGTTTCCGCCTCCCGCCGTCAAACCCGGAGAATAACCGGTCAGGGCTTCGGTTATGGCGTCGTTGTCGCACAGGAAGAGGGTGTCGCCCGCTTCCACCGCTGGGTTGTTGAGGGACGTCAGATTGGCGGTGTTGCTGTTGTCGCACCCCACATCATCGGTTACGGTCACTGCTATCGAAGCGCTGCCCGCAGTGGGAGGCGCGGTCCATTCGAACTGGTTTCCTGTGGCGGCACCTGCCGACCCCGACCACTGCAGCGGCGCATAGCTGCCCGATCCACCGGAGGGGGTCGCCGTGAACGTCACGGTTTCACCTGGACAGGGGGGAGGTGGAACGGCAATGGCCACCTCGGGCAGCGGAGCGATTTCAATCTCGATGGTGGCGGTATTCGTACATCCATTCGCCGAATTGGCAGAAAGCCCAAGGGAAACGTTGGTCTGTGGGACAATGGGCACGCAATGAGAGTGCAGGTCGCCTACGATGACGGGACTGCTGCTCCAAGTGTATTCTTGTGCTCCTGTGGCGATCACGAGCAAGGTGTCGCCTGCACAATAGGCGGGCAGGTCTGGCAATTCGAAGTCAATCTCTGGAATGCTGTCCACATCGATGTAGATGTTCGAGGTGTCCACGCCACAGATGTTGGTCGCTTCTCCCGTCACCACATATTCTCCGGGGTCACTGAAGGTCAAGGGGACGTTCCCCTGCACATTGCTGAATTCCACCCCATCGAGTTGCCAGGACCAGTTGGTGAGTGGTGACCCTCCATCATCCAACGAGGCGATCATCATGTCGAGCTCGTCCCCCGCACAGATCATCATGACCGAACCCACTTCTACTGTGGGGGGCTCCGCCACTTCGATGGTAAAGGTCTGCTCGGCCGGAGGACATGCGTCCTTGTCGGGAATGGCGACCCGTAACGTGATGGTGTAGGTTCCGGCAGCCGTGAGGTCTACGACGGGGGCGACGTCATTGGGTCCGCCAACAACGTAATTGTAAGGCCCGCCTGAGATGATCCAGGTGGTGTTGGGGTCGCCGCAGATGGCGGGATTGCTGCTGAGGTCTTCGAGGTCGACGGTCAGGGGAGCGCAGCCGCTCAGAGGGGCGACCTGTCCAACGGCCTCCAGCTCCGGGTAGACGCAGACGATCATCTCGTCGTTGCCGTTGGGGCAGTTGGGATGGATATCGATGGCCGATATCTGGTATTCGCCCGGAGCGGGGAAGGTGGCATTGAATGAGGTGCCCACGCCTTGGTTGGGGTTGACGCCCGCTTGTCCGTTCAGGGGGGTGATTTCCCAATACGTATCGGTCGGATTGCATTCTGCATCGGTCACCACTTGCCCGGCCCCGGATATGCCGTAGGCGAAAGGTTGACCCATACATACTTCGTCAGGTCCACTCAATTGTGGGTCAGGACCAAGGTGGATGCGGATGGGGTCGACCGTGGTCACGGAAGTTCCGCATTCATTGACCGCCTCGATGCGGAATCGGAAGGCGTTCTGCGACCCCTCGGGTGTGACTTCACCGCAGCTTGACAGCACGTATTCGTGGCTCACCGTGGTCGGCGGAACGGAGTTTAGGTCACTGTCCAACAAGGTTTCCGTGGACCCGTCGCCGTAGTCGAGGTTGTAAATCGTTCCCTCCCCGTTGCTCTCGTAGTTGGTGATGGGAAAATCGAGCAGATAAGGGCTGCACAGACCGTTGGTATTGCCCGGGTTGGCCGAACCAATCTGCGGGTTGTTTCCCACAAAGACCGAATCGACCACCTGCGTGGTGCAACCGTTGTTGCCCAGCAGGTCCACGGTGATGGTGTAATAGCCGTAGCTGTCGTAGGCAGTGGTGGGCAGATTGGACACGCTATAAGAGGAAAAGCTGGTGCTCTCTCCATTGCCCCAATCGACGTCCCAATTTGCGATGCCGGTGTTGCCGAACGGTTGGGGGCTGGCGATGAGCTCGTAGCTCGGCCATTCGGGGTTGTTCAGGCAGAGCGGAGCCAAGTCGTCGATGCCCGGATTGGGATTCTGCAGGACGGTGACGGTCTGTGAAGAGCTTGCCGCGCAGGCTCCGTCGTCCTCATCGGTTGTCACGGTCAGGGTGACCGTCACGTTTTGCGTGCCACCGCCATCCAACGCATAGATGTGGGTGGGTTGCGATTGTGTCGACGTGCTGCCATCCCCGAAGTTCCAACTGTAGCTGGCCCCGGGCTGCGGAGTGAGGTCGAATTCGATCCCTTCGGAACCACAGATACCGTCCTGTACCACGGTGAAGGACGCGCCGGGCGAGTTGTCGATGCTCAGGTCAATCTCGAATTCACACGGGTCCGGTGCTCCTCCTGGCCCAGGGGGGTTCTCAAATGCGAACAGCAGCGTCCACGCCCCCGTTTCCGTTCCTGCATTGAATGAAAAAGGGTCTTCTGGCCCGAGAGCAGTGGTGTCCCCCGAAGGACTGATCCAAAGCCCCTCCGCCAGATCGGCGTCGTTGCCATTGGGGTCATACCAATCGAACCATGGGATGTTATCCGGTTCCCCCGAGCAGATCTCAAGTGCGCCTGGCACATCAAAATCATTGTTGCCACCACAATTTTGTCCCACCGCCAGCAACAGCGGAGAAAGGAGCAAGATCAGTGATATGAAACGGCGCAGAGACAAGTCGATTGGATGAACCTGCAATTTACAGCACAGTTCTACTGTGCAATCTACATGTCGACGGCAAACAATCGGCTTACCCACTGAATGTGCAGCGTGTCTGCGAGAAGAACTTATGGATTTCAGTTTCTTCTTTTACTGCTGCAAAAAGGAGGTCGGTCTGGATTGTTTCGCCATGCTGCCTCAGGATATTGTTTATCCTGATTCCAGGGAAGTGGAAGGAAAGCCGTTGGTCACCCAAGTGGACGCTGTGCGCCAGGCTGCAGTGCTGGTCAAGGTCCAGTGAGAACGTCAATGGGACCAGACGCCAAATCCCCGCCGTCTTAGTCTGAGCGTTAGATTTTTCTCAACTTCGAGTGCTTCTTCTACGGTGTCCAATGGAGGGAGATGCTGTTACTTTCTGGGCCGGAGACCGTCATGGAAACGATGGGCAATCCGGCTGAATAGGGGCGAGCCATCTGCCTTTCGGGCTGCATACCTGTGTTGCTGAGATCGGATATCGGGAGACTTCGACGTGTATCCGACATAGTAGCAGGCACTGCCTTCGATATACTCGGGGTTCGCTTCCCGAAATTTTCTGACGTCGTGGACTTCCGCTTTCAGACCGATTACATAAAGCTGGTAAGGCATCAGTTGGCGTGCATTTACCCGATGATGTGGATAGAGGAGTACGTTCTCAAGTCGCAGAATCAGATCTATCTCGTTCCATTAATTCCGCAAATTTTGGAACATGGCCAGGATTTAGTGCGACGTAGAGCTCGTAAAGAAGGTTTTCAAGCGCAATAACATAGATGGTGTTGTGACCGTTATTTCCCCGCCAAAGATGGGTTTGACCTGGAATCCTCCTCTCGTTTTTCCATTGTCCATATGTGGGTTCGATTGAACCTAGATCAAACGTTGTAGCATCCGATTTCGCGCAGCTCCAGCAAACGCAGATATTGATTTTATCACTTTCTTTTTTAGCGTTGTGAAAATCGGCAAGAAGTTGGCCGAAACTTAGTTTGAATTCACATACTAACAGAGAGTTCAGTAAGTCAGAGTTTGGCTGCTCTGGTTGAATTTGTCTGTGATTGTTTAGAGGGTTGGTTAATTCAACGAGGGCGTCGTACGTATTGTGCCCGGAGGCAGCGTGGATTCCGATATTGTTCAGCCAACGACTGCTGCATAATGAAGTGAACGTGACAATTACCTCTTGCTCATCCCGGCATTCAGTGACTTGAGTGGGCTTCAATATGGTTTCAAAAAAAGTGTTTGGTTGCTTTTCATTCCGATGTTTCGTTGCCTCCTTCCACTGTTGTATGTCGTCAGATGATTGAACGTTATTATTGGGTTTGAGGTAGTAGCGGTAATTTTTGAGAATATTGATGGCTTTTGTTGCAACGTCTTGCATAAACTTCTGCTCACGCTCATTGGCTAGTAGTTTCCTGCCTGTGTCTAATTGAGATCCTTTGGTTACAATGAGAATGTGTGCCTGTCTCTCAAGACCAATGTTTGATGTGAGTCTTAAGTCAAGTTTTCTGCCCTGTGGCACTCCGTGAGGAGCCAGACGTAAACCAAATTGAAGAATTTCGATTCTGGTTTTTAGTTCAGATTTTATTCGTCTTTTAATGACGTCTGTAGAGTATGAAAGGAATGCGTAGACTTTCTCGATGTTTTCTGCGAAATTGTCTTCATCGGTATTACTCTCTTCTCGATTTGCATTAAGATCTGGAAGTTGCTGATCGTCCCATGTGCAGTAGATTCCATCGTGTTGTAAGTTGTTTTGACTATTAAATGACAGAACGCGCTGGGGATTGGCATTTGAAGGAGGTATTGTGCGGATGTTCAGTGCCTTAATTGTAGGAATGCGATGTGGAAGTGGGTATGCTATTTCATAGGCATTTGGGGTGTACTGCGCTTTCTTGCCATTATTGAGCATCGTTATTTTATGTGTTTCTCCAACATTGTTTATGTATGTGAGTGTGACATGAAATGCGGTTGGAGCGATATGGATTTGACCGACAGCGGTTGTGCACGCTAGGAAATTCATCATCGCATGACATTGATCTTCTATGGATTGTGACGATAATGGTTGGTTTAACTTTATGTGCTGTGCACTGAGACGAATAGTTGTCCCTTGCTCAGTTAGTCCAAGGGTCTTAGTTGAATGATTGTCAAGATTTACAGGGTGTCTTTCAGCTTTCGGCCTTGGAGTGTTTGCGGATTCTAACCAGGCTTTGGCGCCCGTGATTGATGCTGTTACTGTTGGCTTTGACTTAGTTTTGCTAGAGCATTGCCAGAAATCCGTTTGAGTTATGATGAACGTTGAGCCTACACCCTTGTGACCAATGGTTTGTCCGTGAGCTTTTTGGTGGCTGAATCCTTTGATGCTGATTTGATTCAAAGTTTCCATTGTCATGCCGATGCCGTTGTCGGTAACAATGATGAACTTATCTTCATTTCGATTTGATAGTGTTAAGTGTAGCTCTCCAATGTATTCTGTTAAGCCGTCTTCAGATTTCTGTTTAGCGTGTGCACCTCGTGATTGTATCGCATCAACGGCATTTTGGATGAGTTCGGATAATACATCGTGCTCCGCACTGTAGGAACTGATGAGGTTTGCTAGGTCGCGTTTGAGGTACTCGTTTAGTCGCTTTTGATTCAAGCTTCCGTCAAGGCCGAATGGTGCGTCTAACTGATTTGCTTTCGACATGGAATTCTTGGACTAGAGTTTAATCGGTTAAAGATGGTCAATTTGTTTCTTTTGATTAGAAGTTAATGGATATCCTCTGTTCACAGGAAAGACGTTATTCTATCTGAAAAAAAACCCGGCCTGAGCCGGGTTTTTCGCATTCGGTAAAGGGCGCCTAGCGCCCGCCAATCACCAGCAGTACTCGTTCTCGTCGATGAGCTTTTGGGCGACCTCCTGGCGGGCGGCGGTGGTGTTGAAGGGCTCCGTCTTGGTGAACCGCTTGAGGCCCATGAGCATCATCTTGAGTTCGTCGC
>Ga0209223_10005044_pt1 | contig 11789 bp, 4 predicted proteins | sample COG_06_FD_184750 | JGI IMG/M metagenome (GOLD analysis project Ga0209223, IMG submission 184750) | Pelagic Microbial community sample from North Sea - COGITO 998_met_06 (SPAdes) (version 2) | ecosystem: Environmental > Aquatic > Marine > Neritic zone/Coastal water | place: Helgoland, sampling...
TTGGATTTGGGGCATAACAAGTATCACATAAAACATCTATTAAAACTTCAACTGTATCCGTACAACCTCCATTTAAATCCGTAACCACCAATTGATAATTAGTCGTGATCTGTGGCGTTGCAAATGTATTTTGAGCAGTAGCATTATCAATTTCAGCAACAGGTGTCCATGCAAATGAGAAGTTGGTAGGATCAGGAATTGTTGGACAAGTAGTAAATCTTGTAATTGGTCTGTTAGTAGAGGTTGTAGACGTAGGCTCAGGACACGCTAGTTGACTATCACTTCTGTAATACAAGCATGAATTAAACCCTGTTGTAGTGTAAGGAGTAGATGAATTTTGTGTATAAGAAACTGCAAGGTTATCGTAACAGATCTCTACAACCAAGTTAGAAATGCCATCCCATTCGTATGCTGTCGTCAAGGTATGAACATTCCAGCCTACATTTACAACTATATTTTGTGGAGACATAACTTCCGTTAAACCATTTTCCCACGCAGTTAAGGAATTTGTTCCTGTACAACCCATACTTATTTGATAACTATTATACGTTGTGGTTCCATTTATTGTTGTAACCTCCCAGGCTATTTCTGTAATCTTACCACCTATAAAACCCATTGCATTCAGTTCAGCGGCAGTGTATAGAAATTGATGTTTAGCATTTCTATACCAATTTCCATAAGGCGCAGGCCACGATGTTGTGGTTCCTGTTCCAGAAAGTGTACCAATAGTTTGTTGCGATGACGCCGATGAGCAAACTGTATTCGGAGAAGGACCACAAACCGCAGGAACACCTCCACCTAAGTCCGTAGTAAAGTTGACAGTATCTCCGCAAAAAATATTATTCACATCTACATTAACAGTAACATCTGGTGAGTAAGAAGCTGCAACATTTATATCAATTGTGTCATTTTTAACACAACCATTCGGACTTGTAATCTCCACTGAATATTCATAATTACCCGGTGTTGTAGGAGTAACAGTTGGACTAGCAATTGCAGTACTATTTAAAAAAGTTCCTGGACCCCATTGATAAGTATAAGCTCCCGATGGATTTGGAATTAAACTAAATTGAATATCACTATTCAAACATGTAGTAGTGGAACTTTGCGTTAAAGAATAGGTGAAATCTGGTACAACAGTAACAGTTACTGTATCCCGATTAACACAACTACCCGTCAAATCACTTACCACCTCATAAACAGTAGTAATTGTTGGCGATGCAATAGGATTGGAACAAGGTGTACAACTAAAATTTGCTCCAACATTTAAAGGATCTCCCGAAACTACCGTCCAATCGAATACTGTTCCATTGAATACTTCTAATTGAGCCTCTTGTCCTAAGCAAATAATTACATCACCCGAAGCATTAGTACTGCCAACTACATCCATATTATAAACAATGGTTTGCTGACCAGAAACAGGACAAGCATTATCAAAAATTGTAACTGTAAAAGAATTATTTGAACTTGCACTTCCTGGCGGAGGTGTCCAAGAAACAGTCATTGAAATCTCATTCCCGCTGGGTGAATTTGGATATGAATAAGAGACCACTGAACCAGGTAATATTACATCAATGTTTGAATCCATAAAAAGAGAATCTCCTATATCTGGATCCGTAAAAAGCATATCAAACGTAAATGGCACACCCTCGCACATTTGCAAGGTTGTTGGACCTGTTTGAAAAACACTTCCATTAACATTTCCTATTGTTCCGCTGGTAGCACAATCTACCACTTGATTACTACAAGCTACAACGTTAAATACATAATCGTACACTTGACTTCCTATTAATATGCCATTCGCGTCATATTCTTCAATTAAAATAACTACCAAATATTGACCTACCATACCGGGAGCAATAAAATTAACTTGACCCGTAGCGGGATCAATGGTTATGCCAGGTATAGGATTAGCTCCACTGTATCCAGCACTATATACTACTGGAGTTAATGCCGGATCTTCAAGTGCATCAGTCAAAGAATAAACCAATGAATTCCCATCAACCTCAACAACTCCTAAACTGTAACAAACAGACTGCCCACTGCAAACGTAAGGTATAGGGGGAGCAGTATAAGTTGGCGAATTATTACAAGGCGCATCCAAATTATTTAAAGTTGCATAAAAGTAATAATCATCTACTGTACTTGTGGCGTTTACACTTCCGTTTCTACAACAAGAAGTGTGGTAAAAAGTCCAAGAATCGCATGGACCAGGCAATGTAACTAAAACCTGATATTGATGTTCCTGAACTCCGGGTAACGTCCCACCATTACAAGTACTTTGAGCCGTTGGACACAATTGTGAGACCTCATTTCCAAAAACAATTTCCGTTGCATTGAGGACTTGAGCGGGCAAACCGCAAGAATTGACAACATTAATCGTAAAAGAACTTCCCGGCGTCATAAAACCTGTTTGACAATCCTCATACATTGTCAGCGTAACTAAATACTGGTCAGGCCCCACGCATTCATAGGTTATATTACCTCCAGGAAGATGCGATGCTTTTGTAGATGTTATCGTAAAAATTATAATAACCAATAACGAGATAATTTTTTTCATAACTTTGTTATGTTTTCTAATCAATTTTGACCTGTAAATTAATTTATAACGTATAAAGATACGAAAGTTGCCTTAATTTTCTAAACAAAAACAAACTTGTTAAATTATTAACGAATATCTATGCTTACTAATTAATATTAACTATAAATTTCTATACATTCTGCAATGCTCCTTGTGTAGAAATAATATACACACTTTTGAAGCTAAACTCTCAAGGTGAATGATAAATTTAATCAAATACAGTGGGAAAAAAATACATAATCGCACTAGATCAAGGAACTTCAAGTTCAAGGGCTGTTTTATTTAATAAAGCTGGTGAAATTATTGCTATTGAACAACAAGAATTTGAACAAATATTTCCAAAACCAGGATGGGTAGAGCATCGTCCTGAAGAAATTATTGCAACACAAACAAAAGTTCTTCACGACTTAATCAATAACAATTCTGTCAATCCATCTGAAATAGACTCTATCGCGATTACAAACCAAAGGGAGACTGCAGTTCTTTGGAACAAAACAACAGGGAAACCAATTTACAATGCAATTGTTTGGCAAGACAAAAGAACCTCCAATTTATGTTCACAATTAAAATCAGAAGGGCATGAAGAGCACTTTAAGAAATCTTCTGGACTTGTTATTGACTCCTACTTTTCAGGAACCAAAATAAACTGGATCCTTAATAATGTTGAAGGAGCTAAATCGTTAGCTAAAGATAATAAATTACTTTTCGGGACAATTGAAACTTGGTTAATTTGGAACCTAACAAAAGGAGAGATTCATGCAACTGATTATTCTAATGCAGCAAGAACGCTGTTGTTTGACATTAATAATTTAAAATGGGACAAGAAGTCTCTTACAATTCTAGACATCCCAAAATCCATCCTGCCGTGTATTAAAAACAGCTCCGACAACTATGGATCTTATGAATATAAAGGTGTGAAAATCCCAATTAGAGGGGCAATTGGAGACCAGCAAGCCGCATTATTCGGACAATGTTGTTTTGAGCCAGGAGAAGCCAAGAATACATATGGAACAGGATGTTTCATGTTATTAAATACGGGAAGTAAAAAAATTGAGAGCAATAACGGCCTACTGACTACTATTGCTTGGGGAATTGACAATAATATTGAATATGCTTTAGAAGGCAGCATATTTATAGCAGGAGCTGCTATTCAATGGCTAAGAGATGGACTAAAAATAATAACAGACTCTAATGAAACGGAGCAATTAGCTAAAGAAGCTAAAGAAGATGAGGTAATTGTTGTTCCTGCATTCGCAGGATTAGGTGCTCCTTACTGGGACATGTATGCTCGAGGGGCCATCTTTGGACTTACCCGCGATACAGGTATATCGGAAATTTCCAGAGCAACACTTGAATCTTTAGCATTTCAAACCAAGGATGTACTTGTGGCAATGGAAGAGGATTCAGGAATACACCTACAATCTTTTAACGTTGATGGAGGTGCAAGTGCAAACAACTATTTAATGCAGTTTCAATCAGACATATTAAATACACCTGTTAATAGACCTGACATTATTGAATCTACTGCTTTAGGCGCTGCATACATGGCAGGGTTGCATACTGGATTCTGGAAGAAAGAAGACTTAAAAATAATGAAATCCATTAACCAGGTTTTCAAACCAAACATGGAACAAACGGTTGCAGACAAGAAATATTTACTCTGGACAGAAGCAGTCAAAAGATCAATGAACTGGACAAAATGAAAGGACTAAAACACTACTTGTTTAACGCTAAAAAAAGAGAGGAAGTTAAGGCTCTGTTAGCATCCAAAGAATTTGACGTACTTATAATTGGAGGAGGTATTACAGGCGCTGGAATCCTTTTAGATGCTGCTTCAAGAGGACTTTCAGCTGCGTTAATTGAAAAAGATGACTATGCTTCAGGGACGAGTAGTCGATCAACAAAATTAATCCACGGCGGATTACGCTATTTAAAAAACTTTGAATTTAAATTAGTTCGAGAAGTTGGTAAGGAAAGAGCTGTAGTTTACAACATAGCTCCGCACCTTGTAGTTCCAGAAAAAATGCTCCTCCCCCTAGTTGAAGGAGGATCATTTGGTAAATTCGGAACTGGAATTGGTCTTTGGCTATATGATAAACTAGCAGGTGTAACTGGAGAAGACAAAAGAAAAATTCTTTCAAAAGGTAAAACCCTTGAGGTTGAGCCAACACTAAGAAATGACATCTTGAAAGGTGCCGGTTATTATGCCGAATACAGAACGGATGACGCAAGATTAACCTTAGAAATAATTAAAACAGCTGTTCAATTAAAAGCAACTGCAATTAATTATACAGCAGCAACTGAACTTGTATATGAAAACAAATTAATAACAGGCATAAAGTGCATAGATGCCAATACGAAAACTCCGTTTTCAATAAAAGCAAAAAAAATAGTCAACGCCACTGGACCTTGGGTTGATGAATTAAGAGAAAAAGACAAATCATTATCGGAGAAAAAACTACACCTTACAAAGGGGGTCCATATTGTTGTAAACAGAGACAAGTTGCCGATTAACAACAGCATCTATTTCGATGTAGAAGGAGGAAGAATGATTTTCGCTATACCAAGACAAGAAATCACATATATAGGAACAACAGATACGGAGTTTTCAGGAGACAAAAAGAATCCCAATGTAACGAGAGAAGATGTACAATATCTAATTGATGCTGTAAACAAAATGTTTACTAATGCAGAGCTAAAAATTTCAGACATACTATCCTCATGGTCAGGCATCAGGCCTTTAATTCATGAAGATGGGAAAAACACTTCTGAACTATCACGAAAAGATGAACTATTCATATCTAATTCAGGCCTATTAACCATTGCTGGCGGCAAATTAACCGGCTACCGATTAATGGCAAAAAAAGTAGTTGATTTAATTGGCAAACAATTAAACATTAATCATAAGTGCACTACCCAAAATATTAAAATTTCTGGAGGAGAGTTTGACACACCTGATTTAGTCGACAGTTTTATTTTGTCCATCAAATCAAGATTAAAATCATTGCAAATAGCTGAAAAAAAAGCAGAATACCTTGTTAGAACATATGGAAAACAAGCTAATTCAATTCTAGAGATATTTGAAAATGAAAAATTCAATATTTTGGTTGAAGCTGAGGTATGGTTTTCTTTACGCTACGATTCTACAATAACATTAATAGACTTCTTTTTACGAAGGACAAGCAAAATAAATTTCGAGCCAAATCTTGTTTTAGAAGAAGCTAAAATCACACTTCCCCAATTCGTAAAATATCTCAACTGGAATAAATTAGCAGAAAAATCAGCATTAAAAGATTTAGAAAATTACTTAACATCAGTAAGAACTTTCGAGTGAAACAAGTAGATATCAAAATAGAAAAAACTGCACGATATTTTATTTTAGGAACTCCTAGTGATAAAATAACAGATGTATGGTTTGTTTGTCACGGATATGGACAATTAGCAAAGTATTTTATAAAATGGTTTGAACCTATACTTAATGAGAATACTCTTATTATAGCTCCTGAAGGGTTGAGTCGATTTTATTGGAATGGATTTTCTGGAAATGTTGTAGCTTCATGGATGACGAAAGAAGAAAGAAATTCCGACATTGATGACTATGTTCAATATTTGGACAAAGTAGCAAATGAAGTGCTACAAAAAGTAATGAAAGTCAATATCCACATTTTAGGCTTTTCTCAAGGAGCAAGCACTGCTAGTCGATGGGCAGCTTTAGGCAAGACTGCAACATCCAATCTTATTCTTTGGGCTGGTTCGTTCCCTTCGGACATCGATTACCTTAAAAACATTGAGACATTCAATAAATTTCCATTATACTTTTTCATTGGAGATTCTGACGAACTATTCTCTGAGGAAATTCTAGCTCAATACTTGGCAGAAATTAAGGAAAAAGAAATTTCATTTAACCTCTCAAGGTATAATGGAGGACACAAAGTACTACCGCAACCTCTTTTAAAACTACAAAAACACCTTTCCAGGTAACCATATTCTAATTTTGCTAAATTTCATGAATTTATATAATCAATTTTGACTATCTTTATTGACTCAAATCAACGGTGAAACAACCTTATTCATAATTCAACAGTCTATAAAGTATATTAATTCTTTGAACGCATGAAAGCCCTCTTTAAAACCCTCACCTTTTTTATCTTGTTATTTTCGTTTCCTGGACTTTCGCAAACTACTATAACTATAGGTTCTGGCTCTTCTGCAAATACAAATACAGGTTATCCGGCTCCTTATGGTAATTGGTATTTTGGGGCTAAACATCAAATGCTTATACTAGCCAGTGAATTAGGTGCACAAGGAATGACAGCAGGTGACATCAGCAGCCTTGCTTTCAATGTAGCTGCAGTAGAAGGGTCTCCCCTAATTGATTTCACAATAAAAATAAAAAATACAAATAGCACAGCAGTTTCTCCTTCCTTCGAAACTGGCCTAACCACAATTTACGGCCCACAAACCTACACCGAAAGTTCTGGTTGGAATACACATACTTTTGGTTCTCCTTTTTATTGGGATGGAACATCTAATCTGTTAATCGAAACCTGTTTTAACAACACAACCTTTACTGGAAATGCTGAAATGTACATGTCATCGACAAGCTTTGAAAGTACCTCGGTTATTTTTCAAGATGCGAGTGGAGTATGTAGTTCTGGAAACACTTTTAACACCTTTTCTGACAGGCCTAACATGCGTTTAGAGTGGCAAACTCCCAGCGCTCCGCCGGTTTGTGACTTTTCTGTTAGTTCCACAAATACCTGTTCGGGTGATATTCAATTTTTTGATCAATCAACGAACTCTCCAACAACATGGTCATGGAATTTTGGTGATGGAGGTGCGAGCACATTGGAAAATCCAACGCATACTTATCTAGCAAATGGAACTTACACTGTAAGCTTAACTTCAACCAATGCATTTGGCAGTGACAGTGAGACAAAAGCAAACTACATAATAGTTAACGTATCTGGAGCTACGCCAATAGCAGCTGCGTGTATTCCAAACACAACAGACGGTTCTTTAGGGTTTGGGATTACGAACGTAACATTTAACACATTAAACATAAATTCTGGAAGTTCTATTGAAGGCTATACAGACTTCACTTGTAGCCAGACTACTGTATTTGCTGGTCAATCTTATAATATTTCAATTGATCATGCATCTCCAACCACCCATAATTGTGCGGCATGGATTGACTATAATAACGATGGAACTTTTAACCCAGCAACCGAATTAATTGTTTCAAGCTCGAGTTCGCTTGGGACATCGGGATCTGTATTAATTCCTTCAAACGCAGCGCTAAACACCCCTCTGCGAATGCGAGTAATTGCAGATTATGATTTAAATGCCGACCCAACACCTTGTGATAACCCTGGCTATGGACAAGCTGAGGATTATACAATTATCGTAGAACAAGATGTTTCTCCTCCTATTATAGATTTTACTGCCGACGCATTATTAACTTGCGATGGCGTGGTTAATTTTTCTGATTTATCAACAAACATACCTTTTGCATGGGGATGGGATTTCGGAGATGGAAATACATCCGTACAACAAAACCCAACACACACATATACTGTTGATGGAACTTACACTGTCGAACTAGTTGCTTCAAACAGTTTTGGGAACAATACATTAACAATGCCAGGTTACATTGAAGTAGCTATAGCAAACAATGTACTTGCAGCAGCATGTGAACCGCAAACTTTAGCATATTGCTGTGAATATGGCATCTATTCCGTGCAGCTAAATACAATTAATAATTCATCGGTAAACGCAATTGAAGGTTATCAAGATTTTTCGTGCCAAAAACAAACTGACTTAACGCCAGGAAATTCTTATTTACTAAGTGTAAGAACTGGTCCAGATAACCCGCAAGATACAAAGGCATGGATTGACTACAATAACGACGGAGTGTTTGACAACGCAACTGAACTTGTTATGGAAGCACTAAACACTTACGATCCAGAATTAAATATAACGATTCCAACATCAGGTATTACGAACAATACATGGTTACGAATGCGTATTTCATCCGATGAAGTTGGGAGTGCAATCACTGGATGTACCAATTGCACTAGAGGACAGTCAGAGGATTATTCCGTAAGAATAGTGGTTGTGGGAGTTGAAGAAGTTATTAACCAATTTCAAATCTATCCAAACCCAGCAAATGATAAGTTTTTCATAAAGTCGTCAAATCAGCAGATCAAGAACATTGCACTGTATAATTTAATAGGAGAACAAATTATTGACCTATCAAATATAAACAGTAAAAATTTATCTATTGATGTTTCTGATTTAACTAATGGAGCATATCTTATTTTTATTGAAAATGAGTCAGGATATCAAACGGCAAAAAAGATTATCATTCAATAATGAAATATTTATTTAGTATAATTACTTTTTTCTTAATCTCAGGATCAATTAATGCTTCGCACTTAATTGGAGGTAATTTAGGATATGAATACATTGGGCAATTTGGACCAAACTACCGCTACAAAATTATTCTAACTACCTACACTGATTGCGCTCCACCAAGTAACTTTCAAAATGGACCGGAACAGACAATTGCTGACATTGGAGTTTATGAACATGATTTACAAAACTCTCCTTTGGGTGGTGGACCAATTAAAAACTTTACTGCAAGTGTAAATATGACTTTGGTTCTGGTTGAAAGAATAGACCCAAACATCCCCAATGGCTGTACCATCGGAACAGGAACATGCATAGACAAAGCTGTTTACGAAGGATTCATAGACCTCCCATTGAATTTTGCCGGTTATCATATTTTTTATGAGAGATGTTGTCGTAATGGAACAATTGTAAACCTTGTTCTAGATGAATCTATGTCATTTCATGCCTATATTTCACCACCTTTATTGGAAAATAGTTCCCCCGTATTTACAGATGACCCCGTTCCCTTTTTATGTGCTGGAGACACCACTACATTATTAAACTCTGCAATTGACCCCGACGGAGACATGTTAGTGTTTAGTTTTGTTCAACCTTATGATGCCCAGGCTTCATCATCAACTAACGCTGCTCCCGGTCCACCAGGATCTCTGGACTGGACAATTAACACAGTTACTTATGCAGGTGGATATAGCCTTGTTCAACCATTTGGCGCAGGGGGTTACACCAATATAAATGCATCAACAGGGCTAACAACTTATTACCCTCCGACCATAGGAGATTATGTTATTGCAGTAGAAATTAAAGAATACCGGAATGGTAACCTAATCGGAGTAACTCGAAGAGATTTGCAAGTTTTAGTTTTAACTTGCCCATTAAATCCTGCACCTAATATTGATCCAACAGCAGGAACAACAAGCAACCAATTTAGCATAGAAGAAGGAGAAACATTATGTTTTGATTTTGGTTATGATGACCCAAATGGAGATAGCTTAACCTTAATAGCTAATGGCGCTGTTTTTGACATAAACATGGTTAACCCTAATGCAACAATAAACCAGCCAGTGATCGGTTTAGATACAGTTTCAACAGAGTTTTGCTGGACTACTTCTTGCGGGCAAGCTCAAAACTTACCTTATCAGTTTCAAGTGTCAGTTCGAGACAATGGCTGCCCACCGAAAACAACAAATGATGTTTACCAAATTACAGTAAACTCAGTTGCACCTCCCTCATCAATAACTGGTGACCCGGTAGTTTGTCAGTTTTCCACAGATACTTACACAACACAAAATATTCCAAACACTACTTATAATTGGACTATCACCGGAGGAAACATCGTCGTTAATAATGGAAGCTCAATTGACATTCAATGGATAGCACCAGGAACAGGAACCATATCACTGATTGCAGAAAATCAATTTGGTTGTTTATCTGACCCTATTACTGAAGATGTTACCGTAACCATTGCTCCAACTACTGATGCAGGTCTTGACACTACCGTTTGTTTTGGAGACACAGCTAGTCTTGTTGCTACAACCGATGCTCTTCCGGGTTTTACTGCAAGTTGGACACCTAATACAAACATGATAAATGCAACAACATTAGCAGCCAATGTCTTTCCTACGGACACAACAAAATACTTTATTTTGATTGATCTTGGAGGAGGTTGTTTTGCACTAGACAGTGTTACTGTAAATGTTAACATTCCTTTTGCTAGTGCTGGATTTGACACCTCTATCTGTTCCGGAGATAGTGTTCAATTGAATGGAGCATCATCGATTGGAACAACTAATTGGACTCCTGCTTCCGGACTTAGTGATGTGACTATACTAAATCCATTTGCCTCACCAATTGTTACTACAGAGTATTTATTTACGTTATTAGATGGATTAGGCTGTAGCATAACTGATACAGTTAATGTAAACGTCGACCAAGCATTTACATTAACCACCAGTAACGACACGACTATATGTCTTGGTGATTGCGCTAATTTATCTGCTTCTGGAGCAACTACATATGCTTGGGAACCTGCGGTAAATGACTCAACACTATCTAATCCTTCGGCATGTCCCACTGCAACTGAAACCTATTTTGTTTATGGAGCCACAGGAACTTGTAGAGATACAGCTCAAGTTACTGTGACTATCAGCACCCTTACAACTGTTGATGCTGGGTTGGATGTTGCAATTTGTGAAGGTGATTCTATACAATTAAATGCTTCGGGAGCAGCAGCTTATCTCTGGAGCCCTGCTGACTCTATTACTGATGAAAACATTGAGAACCCCTTTGTATTCCCGAGCAACACAACAGAATATATTGTAACAGGAACAAATGCTTTAGGATGTGCTGATGCTGACTCTATTATTGTAACGGTTAATCCGCTACCTTTTGTTGATGCTGGAAGTGACACATCGATTTGTTTTGGTGATAGTGTTCAATTAAATGGAGCATCTGCTCTTGGAACAACTTCTTGGACACCCGTAACTAACCTTAGTGACCCATCCATGCTAAATCCATTTGCTTCTCCTACTATCACAACTGAATACATTTTGACATTGACAGATGGATTTGGTTGCGTTTCAACTGACACTATGGAAGTAAATATAGAACCAGCTTTCACTCTTTCTATCAGTAATGATACAACTATATGTCTTGGAGATTCTGCTAACCTATCAGCATCCGGAGCAAATACTTATGCATGGGAACCGGCAATATCCTTGACTGATTCATCTCTTTCAAATCCGATTGCTTTTCCAAATGCTACTGAAACCTATTTTGTTTATGGAGCTACAGGAGC